>LHCFR02800__coassemble_395_pt1 | contig 91753 bp, 82 predicted proteins | sample LHCFR02800__metabat2_low_PE_075 | metagenome-assembled genome bin LHCFR02800
GCGGATTTATTTTTTTGGAAATATGAAGAAAGTATTACGGAGACGCACAGTATCGTCATACTCTTTTTTTTGAAAAGCACTTGAAAAGTGGAGGGAAGTGGTGTATAAAAGAGATTAGTTCCACAAAGTAGAGGGCAAGGGGCCGGGAGGGGGGATTCGGGATGGCGGCGGACTTTGCGGGTTCCTTCGAGCACAGCCTCGACAGCAAAGGGCGCGTGATCATCCCGGTGTCCCTGCGCGACCAGCTGGGCGAACAGTTCACCATCGCCCTGAACAGCGAAAACACGGCGCTTGCGCTCTACCCGCTGGAAAAGTGGGAGGAGATCAAGGCACGCCTGTCGCAGGTGCGCAGCACGGACGTCAAGGGCATGATGTACGTCCGCTACATCATGGGCAACGCATACACGGGCAACGTCATGGACGCGCAGGGGCGCATCCTGCTGCCGCAGAAGCTGCGCAGCAAGGTGGGCCTTGCGCGCGAACTCGTATTCGTGGGCATGAACGATCACATCGAAATCTGGGATGCGTCGCGCTACCAGGCACAGGAGCAGGAGGCCGAGATGGACTTCGCGGACCTGCTGGCGCACATGGAGGAAAGGTATTGAACGCTACCGCGCAATAGCGGTCGGGCGCCGCGCCGCGGTTCTCGACCGGCAGGAGGGGGAATACACTGATGGCAGAGCGTGTCAGGCGCGCGCGGCAGTTCAGCTATGCCATGCCGGCCGTGGACGGCTCCAGCGCCTTGACGCCCCAGCCCGCCTGGGGCGAGGAAGGCGGCCGCGGCGCGCCCCCGCCCAGACGGCGCGCAAAGGAAAGGCCGGCGCGCCGCTTGCCGTCCCTGACCGCGGCGATGGTCGTGGCGCTGGCGGGCGTGCTGTGCGCGGCGTGCTTCATGTCGCTGGGACAGATCGCCTACGCGGCCCAGCTGCAAAAGGAGATCGAGAGCCTCCAGGCGAGCATCCGCCAGGAGCGGGAAAACAACCTGCTGCTCAATCAGGAGCTCACCGAGGCGACCGATGGCGAGATGATCCGCAACTACGCCGTCAATAAGCTGGGCATGATCAAGCCTACCAGCCAACAGGTCTTCAGCATCGCCCTTTCGCAGCCCATACAAGTGAATGAAGCGCAAGACACACCGGATGAAACGACGCAGGAAAGCATCGATTGGCTCGGCGTGATCTTGGGACTGCTCAACTAGCGGCCCCTGTCGGAGGGGGAATGCGGCTTGTTATCGCCGGGGATGACTGTACGAAAGCGTCTAATCTGGCTGACGGTCGGGTTCTGCCTCCTTTTTCTTACGCTGTGCGCGCGGCTGTTTCAGCTGCAGGTGCTGCGGGCCGAGGAACTGACGGCGCGCGGCGTCAGCCAGTGGACGCGCAGCGGCATCGTCGCCGCGCAGCGGGGGGACATCACCGACCGCAACGGCAAGCTGCTCGTGCAGAGCACCACGGCCTATATCGTCAGCGCAAACCCGCAGCAGGTGGAAAACCCTGCCGGCATGGCGCGCGCGCTGAACGAAGTGCTGGGCTTGGATGAGGAAACCGTCATCAACAGGGTTTCGGACAAGACCAAATCTTCCGTCATCCTCAAGCGGCAGGTGTCGCGCGAGGATGTCGACGCGCTGCGCGACCTGCGCGAACGCGAGGAAATCCAAAAAACCGGCGCGCTCAAGGGACTTTCCTTTGACGAGGATACAAAAAGATGGTATCCTATGGGGGCGCATCTTTCGCAGGTGCTGGGCCTGACCAACGTGGACAGCGTGGGCCAGTCGGGGCTGGAACAGTACTACGAGGATTATCTGGCCGGCGAACCGGGCAAAATCGTCTCCGAGGTGGACGCAAAGGCCCGCACGCTGGCGGACGGCGAGCGGCAGTATATCCCCGCAACGCCGGGCAACACCCTGCGGCTGACCATCGACCGCGAGATCCAGAGCTTCGTTGAGCGCGCGCTGCGCGAGTGCATCGAGGTCAACGAGGCCGCCAGCGTGCAGGCCATCGTCATGGACGTGAATACGGGCGCAGTGCTCGCCATGTCCATGAAGCCCGACTACGACCCCAACGACCCGCCGCGAGACGACGCGCAGGCCCTGCAGAGCCTGATGCGCATCACGGCGATCAGCGATGCGTACGAGCCGGGATCCACGTTCAAGATGCTCACTGCCGCCGCGGCCATCGACAGCGGTATCACCAACCCGCAGGACGCGTTTTATTGCTCCGGACGCATCACGGTCAGCGGCGACACCATCCGCTGCTGGGGCAACCCGCACGGCGCGCAGACGATGGCGCAGGCGCTGCAAAACTCCTGCAACCCCGTATTCGTCGAGCTGGCGCTGCGCCTGGGCACGGACCGGATGTACCGCTACCTGCGGGCGTTCGGCCTGGGCACGACCACGGGCATCGACCTGCCGGGCGAGGCCGCGGGCATCCTGATCGGCGCGAACAGCGTCAAGGACGTCGACTTGGCGCGCATTGGCTTTGGCCAGAGCGTGGCGGTGACGCCGCTGCAGATGATCACAGCGGCCTGCGCGGTGGTCAACGGCGGGCGGCTGATGCGCCCGTACATCGTGCAGGAGGTGCTGGACGCGGACGGCGCGGTCGTGGAGCGCACGCAGCCGCACGTGGTCGCCACGCCCATCACCGCGGAGACCTCGGCGACCATGCGCACGTTGCTGGAGGCGGTCGTCGCCGAGGGCGGCGGCAAGAATGCGCAGGTCGAGGGCTACCGCGTGGGCGGCAAGACCGGAACGGCGCAGGTATACAAGGATGGCAAGATCGCGCGGGACGTGCACATCGGTTCGTTCATTGGCTTTGCGCCGGCGGATGATCCCCAAATCGCCGTGCTCGTGATCGTGAACGAGGCGTCCGTCTACGTCGACTACGGCGGCACGACCGCCGCGCCGTTTGCGGCGCAGATTCTGCAGGAGACGCTGCAATACCTGGGCGTCGCGCCCTACGAGACGCAGACGCGCGCGCAGGTGGAGGTGCCGGAGACGCGCGGGCTCACGGTCGCGCAGGCGAAGGCGCTGCTGCAGGAGGCGGGGCTGGAGGCGATGGTGGACGGCGCACAGGACGTCGTGCTGTCGCAGATGCCGCTGCCCGGCGCGACGATGCAGGAAGGCTCGATCGTGATGCTCTACGTCACGGAGGGCGAGCCGATCACCGCGCAGGATCTGGTGCTCGTGCCGGATGTGCTCGGCCAGCCCATCGTGGAGGCCAGCCGCCTGCTGCGCGCGCGCAAGCTGGAACTGCTCATCGAGGGAAGCGGACTGGCCACGCGTCAGACGCCCGCCGCCGGCACGTATGTGGAGCCCGGCACGCAGGTGACCGTCTCCTTTGACATACCGTAGGGAACCGAAAAAACGCCGCTGCGGCGGCAGGCCGGAGGAATGACGATGTACTTGAAGGATTTGCTCATAGACGTACCCGAGGTGCTGGAGCTGCGCGGCGACGGGCAGACGCAGATCGAGAGCCTGAGCGCCGATTCGCGCAAGCAGACGCAGGCCGGGCTCTTCTTCTGCTTCCGCGGGGCGAACTTCGACGCGCATGACTTCGCCGCCCAGGCGGCGGAGAACGGCAGCGTCGCGCTGGTCGTCGAGCGCTGGCTGCCCGACGTGCGGGCGGCACAGGTGCTCGTCTCCGACGCGCGCGCGGCCATGGCGCGCATCGCCAGTGCCTTCTACGGGCACCCGCAGCGGCGCATGCGCATGGTGGGCGTCACCGGCACCAAGGGCAAGACGACGACGACCTATCTGCTCAAGTCCATCTGCGAGCAGGCGGGCATGAAGTGCGGTCTGATCGGCACGACGGGCAACATGATCGGCGCGCGCATGCTCGACAGCAAACTGACGACCCCGGATCCCATCGAACTGTACGACACGCTGCGCACGATGGCCGACGAGGGCGTGCAGGTCGTATGCATGGAGGTCTCGGCACATGCGCTGGCGCTGCGCAAACTCGTGGGCATGTCCTTCGAGGCGGCCGCCTACACGAACCTGTCGCTGGATCACCTGGATTTCTTCGGCACGATGGAACACTACCGTGACGCCAAGCGCAGGCTGTTTGCGGACGGGCTGTGCCAGAACGCGGCGTTCAACGCCGACGAGGAGACGACGCCGGAGGTCTGCGCAGACCTGAATCTGCCGTGCATGACGTTCGGCATCAGCCAGAACGCCGATCTGTACGCGCGCGACATCGAGATCTCCGAGAACGGCGTATTCTTCACGCTCAACCTGCGCGGCCTGCACAGCGCTGATATCCACCTGCGCATGACGGGCATGTTCAACGTCTACAACGCCCTGGCGGCTACCGCCCTGGCGATGATCCTGGGCATCGACCTGGATACGATCAAGCGCGGCCTGGAGGCGGTGCGCAGCGTGCCCGGCCGCATCGAGATGCTGGAGCTGGACACGCCCTACCGCATGATCCTGGACTACTCGCACTCGCCCGACGCGCTGGACAACATCCTGCGCACGGTGCGCACGTTCACACGCGGGCGGCTGATCGCGCTGTTCGGCTGCGGCGGCGACCGCGACCGCCAGAAGCGTCCGGTCATGGGCCGCATCAGCGGCCAGCTGGCCGACCTGTCCATCCTCACCAGCGACAACCCGCGCAGAGAAGACCCCATGCAGATCCTGACGGCCATCGAGGACGGCATCCGTGAGACGGATGGCAGGTACGTCATCATTGAGAACCGGCGCGAGGCCATCCGTTACGCGATGCAGGTCGCGCAGGAGGGCGACGTGATCGTGCTGTGCGGCAAGGGCCACGAGACCTATCAGGACATCGGCGGCGTGAAGTATCCGTTCGACGAAAAGTGCGTGGTGCGCGAACTGCTCGCAGAGCAGGAGTGAGGAGGAATCGGCATGCAAAGGATGATCTGGGCGGTGCTTGCGGCATTTTTGCTGTCACTGGCGGTGGGACCTGTGATGCTCCCGGCGCTCAAGCGCCTGAAGTTCGGACAGAACATCTACGAGTTGGCGCCCAAGAGCCACCAGAAAAAGCAGGGCGTGCCCACCATGGGCGGCCTGATGATCGCGCTGGTGACGCTCGTCGTGGCGCTCGCGCTGCACACGGGCGGCTTTGACGTCAAGACGGACATGATGCTCGCGGTGCTGTTGCTCGCGCTGGGCAACCTGTGCATCGGCTTTGCCGACGACATGACCAAGATCCGCCGCGGCAAAAACGGCGGTTTGACGCCTTCGCAGAAGATGATCTGTCAGGCGCTGCTGGCGGCGGCCTTCTCGGCGTACTGCTACTTTCACCCGCTGGTGGGCGACCACATCATCGTGCCGTTCCTGGGCGTCGAGTGGGACCTGGGCGTGTTTTACATCCCGGCGGCGATGTTCGTGATCGTCGGCACGACCAACAGCGCGAACCTGCTGGACGGCCTGGACGGCCTGCTCGGCTCCGTCGCGCTGGTGGACATGGCCACGCTCGGCCTGCTCGCGCTGTTTGCGGCGGCGGCGGTCTCGGGCATGGATGCGACCAACCTGGGCAACCTGGCGGTGCTGTGCTGCGCGCTGGCCGGCGCGTGCATGGGCTTCCTGCGCTTCAACATCTACCCCGCGCGGCTGTTCATGGGCGACACGGGCTCGATGTTCATCGGCGGCGCGGTCGTGGGCGCGGCGCTGCTGCTGCGCCTGCCGCTGCTGCTGGTGCTGATCGCATTCTGCATGCTGATCTCCAGCCTGTCGGACATCATTCAGATCACCTACTTCAAGCTCACGCACGGCAAGCGCGTGTTCAAGATGGCGCCGATTCACCACCACTTCGAGCTGTGCGGCATCCCGGAGCCGAAGATCGTGACGATGTACACGCTCGTCACGGTGGCGCTGTGCCTGCTGGCCATCTTGAGCGTGGCCTGAGCTTTCGACCGACCCGCGGGCGTCGCCCGCGTTTTTTTGGAGGTGTTGTCTTTGCAGTGGAAGGACAGGCGCGCGCTGGTCGTGGGGCTGGCGCGCAGCGGCGTGGCCGCGGCCGGGCTGCTGTGCCGGCTCGGCGCGCATGTGACGGCCAACGACTCCAAGCCGCTGGAGAAGCTGGCGGATGCGCAGGAGCTGCAGGCGCTGCCGGTGGACCTGCGGCTCGGACAGCCGGCGGAGCCGCTGCTGGAGGGGCATGACCTGCTCGTCATCAGCCCCGGCATCCCGTACGCGGCGCCCTTCATCCAAAAGGCGCTGGCGATGGGCATCGAGGTCGTGGGCGAGGTCGAGCTGGCGGCGCGCGTCAGCCGTGCGCCGCTGGTGGCGATCACGGGCACCAACGGCAAGACGACGACCACGACGCTGACCGGCGAGATCCTGAAGGCCGCCGGCTTTCGCACGTTCGTCGTGGGCAATATCGGCTATCCGTTCAGCGCGATCGCCGATCAGGCCGGGCCGGAGGACCGCGTCGTGTGCGAGATCTCGTCGTTCCAGTGCGAGAGCATGTCGCGCTATCACCCGCAGGTCGGCGCGGTGCTCAACATCACGGAGGATCACCTCAACCGCCACGGCGACATGCGCACCTACGTGCAGATGAAGCGGCGCATCTTCCGGAACCAGACGGAGGCGGACGTCGCTGTCTTCAACTGGGATGACGCGACCTGCCGCGAGATGGCCCAGGGCCTTTGCGGGCGCGTGGCGTACTTCTCGCGCCGGGAGGTCGTGCCCTTTGGCGCCTATGCGCAGGACGGGAGCGTGTATCTGCGCCTGGACGGCGACGCGCGGCGTCTGTGCGGCGCGGACGACATCTTCATCCCCGGCCCGCACAACCTGGAAAACGCGCTGGCGGCCGCGCTACTCGCGTCGCTCATGGGCGCGCCGGACGGGGCCGTCGCGCGCACGCTGCGCACGTTCCGCGGCGTCGAGCACCGCATTGAATTCGTGCGCGAGTGGGAAGGCGTGCGCTACATCGATGACTCGAAGGGCACGAACGTGGACGCCACCTGCCGCGCCGTCGAGGCGATGACCGCGCCGACGCTGCTCATCCTGGGCGGCAGCGAAAAGAACGTCGACTTTGCGCCGCTGGCCGAGGCCATAAGGCGCAGCGGACACATCGAGGCGGCCGTGCTCATCGGCCAGACCGCGGACAAGATCGCCGCCGCGCTGGACGCGGCCGGCTACAAAAGCTACGTGCACGAAGGCTACTCGCTGGAAAGAGCGGTCGCCCGCTGCCGCAGCATGGCCAAACCCGGATACAACGTGCTGCTCTCTCCTGCGTGCGCAAGTTTTGACATGTTTGAAAACTGCGAACAGCGGGGGGACGCCTTCAAAGCCCTGGTCATGGAGATGAAATGACCTCGCCCCGCTGCAAAAGAAGTGGGGGATGGCATTGCTCTGTGTGGTCAAGCGCATGGCCCGCCCGCAGCGGGGCGTGGATTTGAGCGTCGTGGTGTGCATGGTGCTGCTGCTGCTCTTCGGGCTGGTCGTGCTCTTCAGCGCGACGTACTACACCGCGCAGGACAGCGGCGACGCGCTGGCGACGGTCAAAAAGCAGCTGGTCGGCATCGGCCTGGGCGCGGCGGCGTGCTTCGTGCTCTCGCGTGCCGACTACCGGATCTTCATGCGCCCGCCGGTCGTGCTGGCGATGCTGGCGGCCAGCGCGGTGCTGCTCGTGCTCGTGCTGGTGCCGGGCGTGGGCGTATATGTCAACGGCTCACGCCGCTGGCTGAACCTGGCGGGGCTGAGCTTTCAGCCCTCGGAGTTTGCCAAGTTCGCGATGGTCGCATTCATGGCCGGCGCGCTGACGCGGCGCGGCGAGCGGATCGACCGGCTCTTCACCGGCATTGCGCCGCTGCTGTGCGTGCCGGGCGTGATGTTCCTGCTGATTCTGGAGCAGCCCAACCTCTCCACCGGCGGCAGCATCCTCATCGTCGCGGTGCTGATGCTGCTCGTCGCGGGCGCCAGATGGCGCCACCTGGCGCTGCTGGGCGCGGGCGGGCTGTGCCTGGGCGCGGCCTATGCCTGGAGCGCGCCCTACCGGCGCGAGCGCCTGCTCTCCTTCCGCGACCCGTTCGCCAAGATGAGCGACGAGGGCTACCAGCTCTCGCAGTCGCTCATCGCGTTCGGCTCCGGCGGCCTGTTTGGCCGCGGGCTGGGCATGGGCCGGCAGAAGTTCGCCTACCTGCCCTATCCGGAGTCGGACTTCATCTTCGCCATCGTCGGCGAGGACTTCGGCCTCGTGGGCTGCGCCGCGGTCATCGCGCTGTTCGCGGCGTTCGTCTTCTCCGGCATCCGCGTGGCGCTGACCTGCCCGGACCGGTTCGGCGCGCTGCTGGCCGCCGGCATCACGACGATGATCGGCGTGCAGGCGTTTCTGAACATCGGCGTGGTCATCGGCATCTTGCCCACGACCGGCCTGCCGCTGCCGTTCTTCAGCGCGGGCGGCACGTCCGTGAGCCTCATGATGGCGGCGGTCGGCGTGCTGCTGTCGATCTCGCGCACCTGCGAACAGCTGCGCTGACGCCCTTCACACCCTTCCCGCCTTCGCCATAGAGTAATAGCGACAAGGCGTTGGAGGTGTGCGGATGGAAAGGTTTCGGGTAGAGGGCGGGCACAGGCTGTCGGGCGCGGTGCGCGTGCACTGCGCCAAGAACGCGGTGCTGCCGATCCTCGCGGGGGCGATCCTGGCGGACGACCCGACGACGGTGCTGGACTGCCCCGACATTGCGGATGTCAGCAACATGGTGCGCATCCTGCAGACGCTGGGATGCGAGGTGTCCGCGCAGGGCGCGGCGCTGCGGGTGGATCCGTCGTCCATCCACAGCGACACGATGCCGGAGGATCTGTCCAAGCGGCTGCGCTCGTCCGTGTTCATGATGGGCGCGCTGCTGGGCCGCCTGCGCCGGGCGGTCGTTCCGTATCCGGGCGGATGTGAGATCGGCCAACGCCCGATCGACCTGCACCTGTCGGGCCTTACGGCGCTGGGCGTGGACATCCGCGAGGAGGGCGGCCTGGTCGTGTGCGACGGAGGCCGGATGCGCGGAGGCGAGGTGCACCTGGACTATCCGAGCGTGGGCGCGACGGAAAACGTGATGATGGCCGCGGCGCGCATTCCGGGCCGCACGGTGATCCACAACGCCGCGCGCGAGCCGGAGATCGCGGACCTGCAGCGGTTCCTGAATGCCTGCGGCGCGCGCATCGCGGGCGCGGGCAGCGCCACGATCGAGATCGAGGGCGTACGGCGCATGCGCGGCGCTACATACCGTCCGATGCCTGACCGGATCGAGGCGGGCACGCTGCTGGCGGCGGCCGCCGCCACGGGCGGCGAGGTGGAACTGACCGACGCGCCGGTGGAGGAGCTGGGGGCGGTCATGGCCAAGCTGCGCGAGATGGGCTGCCGCGTCGAGGCGGGCGCAGGGCGCGTGGCGCTGGCCGCTCCGCCGCGGCTGGACAGCCCGGGACAGCTGATCACGCTGCCGTATCCGGGATTTCCCACCGACATGCAGGCGCAGATGCTGGCGCTCACATGCTGCGCGCGCGGCACGTCGATCATCACGGAGACGGTCTTCGAAAACCGCTTCACGCACGTGGGCGACCTGCGGCGCATGGGCGCGAACATCGTGGTCAAGGACCGCACGGCGATCGTGCGCGGCGTGCGGTCGCTGCACGGCGCGCGGGTGTGCGCACGCGACCTGCGTGGCGGCGCGGCGCTGCTGATCGCGGGGCTGGCGGCGCACGGCGAGACGGTCGTGGAGGGCGCGGAGCTCATCGACCGCGGATATGAACGGCTGGAGTGGATGCTCGGCGGTCTGGGCGCCCGGATCCGGCGAGAACGGCAGACGGACGAATGAAAGCAGGTGGAATGGATGGATGAACGATACGCTCCCCCGCGCCGCGCGCCCGGACATCCGGGCCTGACGGCGCTCGCGGTGCTGCTCACGCTTGCGTTGATCGGCTTCCTGCTGGCGCGCAGCACGGTCTTCGTGCTGCGCAGCGTGCAGGTGGAAGGCGACGTCACGCGCTATACGCCCCAGCAGATTGCGGATATCGCGGGGGTGAGCATGTACCAGTCCATCTTTTCCATCAACGAGGGGCAGCTGCGCCAGGCCGTGGAGAGCAACCGCTACCTGCGCTTTGAGGGCATGCAGATCGTCTATCCGGACGGCCTGATCCTGCGCGTGAGCGAGCGCCAGCCCAGCGCAACGGTGACGTATCTGGGCGTCATGTTCGTGCTCGACGACGAGGGACGCGTGCTCGATCAATATAGCGCGGACAGCGAAACGCTGGATGTGCCCGTCGTCACGGGGCTGAAGATCAAGCGCCTGGCCATCGGCGAGGAGCTTCAGACCGAGATGCAGTGGCAGACCCAGGCCGTGCAGAAGGTGCTCGCCGTGCTCGCGCGCAGCGAGTTGACCGGGCGCGCCGTTGAATTGAATGCGGAGAATTCGGACAACCTCTACCTGATGACCACCGACGGACTCAAGATCGAGCTGGGCGACGTGGAGAACATGGAGACGAAGATCTCCATCGCTCAGGAGGTGCTGCGCCAGATCGACAGCCCCGCGTTCCTGGCCGAGGTGGAGCAGCGCGAGGCCCAGGCCAAGCAGGAGGCCGCCCAGCAGCGCGCCCGCGCCGTCGCAAACGGCACCATGACCCAGGAGGAGGCCGACGAGGAGGCGCGCCTGGCCGAACAGGAGGATGGGCTCCAATTCGATCTGATGGGCGCCAAACTCGACGTCTCTTCGGCGCAGGTGGCCGATTTTGTGCCGGCGCAGTGAGAAAAATGCAAAAAACAGACCGTCGGTTCGTACAAATATCAGATTTTCCCCCGCAAAACCGCGGTCTGCTCGAGAAAAATAAACGAAAACAGACTGTTTTTCGCAATGGTTCTTGCATATGGCGCGTAAAAAGGTTAAAATATAGTATCCGGCTTTATGTACGTCAGAGGTTACCATTTGGCGCGCGCGCAGCGCGCAGCGGGGAGTAGAAACGAAGATGAAAAAGACAGCGGCTGTGGTCGACTTCGGAACGTCGAAAATCGTGACCCTGGTGGCGGAAAGCGGCAGTTATCACCGCTGCGACATCATCGGCGCGGGGACGGTTCCTTACGACGGCTTCATGGACGGCGAGTGGAACGCGCCTACGCTGGTCAGCCAGGCGATCCAGGATTCCATCGCGGAGGCCGAAGCACAGTCCCACCGGCGCATCCGGGAAGTGTACGTCGGCGTGCCGGGCGAGTTCTCCAGGGTGTACGTCATCGAGACGCAGGTGCAGCTGCAGGGCGCAGACCCGCGCGTGACGCCCGCCGACGTGGAGCGCGTGTTCATCCAGGCGACGGAGGAGGTGCAGCCCCTGCGCGGCGCCATCATCCACCGCTCGCCCGCCTGGTTCATGGTCGACGAGGGCAAAAAGACGATGGAACCGGTCGACATGAAGGGCAGCACGCTGCGGGCGATGGTCTCCTTCATCGTCGCCGACCAGTTCTTCCTCAACGACGTGTCCAACCGCATGGCGCAGCTGGGCCTGACGGTCAAGGGCTTCTACTCCACGCCCATGGGCGAGGCGCTGCTGTTCCTGACGCCGGAGGATCGCGACCGCACCGCCGTGCTGGTGGACGTGGGTTACCTGTCCACCGAGGTGATGACCGTCGAGGGCGACGCGCTCATCTTCCACAAGGTGCTCCCGGTCGGCGGCGCGCACATCACGCTGGACCTGGTCACGGGCCTGGAGGCCCCCATGGCCCAGTGCGAGCAGATCAAGCGCGGATATGTGTTCAACACCAGCGGCGAGGACAAGCAGGAGGCGGCCGAGGGAGGCGAGGCGTTCACCCATGAGCAGGTGGCGCGCGTGCTCGAGCCGCGCGTGGACGAGATCGCCGAGATGATCCAGGACTGCATCGACCACAGCGGCGTGCGCCTGGGCAGCTGGTCCAACATCTACCTCACGGGCGGCGGCATCGCCCCGATGAACGGCGGGCGCGTTTACCTGTCCAATCAGCTGGGACGGGCCGTGCGCCAGCCCGCGGCCAAGACCGCCAAGCTCAACAGCCCCATCTATTCCAGCGCCCTGGGCCTGGTGGACCTGGTCTTTGAGACGCTTGAATCCAGCGAAGAAGAGAATTCCCTGCTCGGCAAGGCCTCTTCTTTCTTCCAAAAACTGCTGGGCAAATAAAGCTTTTTTGACAACAAAAGGGGGATGACTTGTGCTCGAGTTTGAAGTCGAACAGAATTCCTACGCGTCCATCAAGGTCGTCGGCTGCGGCGGCGGCGGCAACAACGCGGTCAACCGCATGGTGGACTCGGGGCTGCGCGGCGTCGAGTTTGTTTCCATCAATACGGACAAGCAAGCGCTGAACCTGTCGCAGGCGCAGCATAAGATCCAGATCGGCGAAAAGCTGACCAAGGGCCTGGGCGCCGGCGCCGTGCCCGACATCGGCCGCCGCGCGGCCGAGGAGAGCCGCGAGGAGATCGCGCAGGCGCTCAAGGGCTCCGACCTGGTGTTCGTCACGGCCGGCATGGGCGGCGGAACCGGCACGGGCGCCGCGCCCATCGTGGCCGAGGTCGCGCGCGAGCTGGGCTGCCTGACCATCGCGGTGGTGACCAAGCCCTTCCTGTTCGAGGGCAAGCAGCGCATGAAGAACGCCGAGGCCGGCATCAACGAGCTCAAGCAGCGCGTGGACACGCTGGTGGTCATCCCCAACGACCGGCTGCTGCAGGTCGTGAGCAAGGGCACGACCATGCTCGAGGCCTTCCGCATCGCCGACGACGTGCTGCGCCAGGGCATCCAGGGCATCTCCGACCTGATCGCCGTGCCCGCGCTCATCAACCTGGACTTTGCGGACGTCAAGACGGTCATGGAGTCGGGCGGCATGGCGCACATGGGCATCGGCGTGGGCCAGGGCGAAAACCGCATGGTCGAGGCCGCCAAGAACGCCATCCAGTCCCCGATGCTGGAGACCTCCATCGACGGCGCGCGCGCCGTGCTGATGAACATCACCGGCGGCCCGGACATGAGCATCATCGACATCAACGAGGCGGCGCAGCTGGTCATGCAGGCGGCCGACAGCGAGGCGAACATCATCTTCGGCGCCGGGATCGACGAGTCGCTCGAGGACGAGGTGCGCATCACCGTCATCGCCACCGGCTTTGAAAAGACGCCCTTCCCGCCGCGCGAGCCCGTCAAGCGCCAGCGCCAGGCCTACGCGCCCTCGCAGGCGCCGTACGTGCCCGTGACGCAGACGAGCTACGGCGCGCCCGAAGAGCCGCGCGCGTATTCGCGCTATGACTCGAGCTATACTCCCGCGGAGGGCATGTACGCGCCGCGCGCCGAGGGCGGCTACGGGCCGCAGGACGGCGAGCCGGAGATCCCCTCGTTCGTCAACAGCGGCATGAACCGCGGACCTGCGCCACAGCGCGTGTCGCCCTTCCAGGGCATGCCGCCGCAGCAGAACCCCGTGCGCGAGCAGCCGCCGGAAGAGGCGCAGCAGGAGACCTCGAGCCGTTCGTATCTGTCGGACGTGCCCGCGTACCTGCGCCGCCAGCCCAAGAAGTGAGATGTTGCCCCAACCATCCGCCCGATCGTTGACCGGGCGGATTTTCCATGCTATAATCCGAAACGTATGGGAGGGACGCTGCGATGGAGATGAACCGTGCGGTCGTCGCGATGCAGCCCAGCGGCATCCGGCGCATCACCGCCGAGGCCAGGCGCATCGAGGGATGCATCTCGCTCACGCTGGGCGAGCCGGACTTTGACACGCCCGCGCCGGTCTGCGAGCGCACCCGGCGCGCGCTGGGCGAGGGATACACGCATTACCCGCCCAACGCGGGCTACGAGCCGCTGCGCGCGCAGATTGCGGCCCATGAAAACGCCCGCCACGGCACAGACTACACGGCGGACGAGGTCATCGTGACCGCGGGCTCGACCGAGGCCATCGCCAGCGCGCTGCTGGCCATCCTCAACCCCGGCGACGAGGTGATCGTGCCGGTGCCGGCGTTCGGCCTGTACGAGCAACTGATCGCCCTGGCCGGCGGCGTGTACGTGCCGCTGCACACCGAGGCGGACGGGTTTCAGATCGCGCAGGAGCGCCTGGACGCATGCCTGACGCCGCGCACGAAGGCCATCCTGATCACCTCGCCCAACAACCCCACCGGCTGCGTGCTGGAGGCGGCGTCGCTGGAGCGGGTGGCGCGCGCGGCCCGGGAGCATGACCTTTTCGTGCTGCTGGACGCGGTGTATGACCGGCTGGTCTATCGGCCGGATGTGCCGCATCTGATGGATGACAGGACGCTGCGCGATCGGTTGATCGTGGTGCAGAGCTTTTCCAAGCCCTATGCGATGACCGGCTGGCGCGTGGGCTACGGCATCGCCGACGCGCCGGTGGCGCGCCAGATGCTCAAGGTGCACGCCGCGCTGGTGGTGGGCGTGTCGGCCTTCTCGCAGCGGGGCTGCGAGGGGATCTTTGACGTGGACATCGAGCCGATGCGGCTGCGCTACCTGCAGCGGCGCGACTACGTGCTGGGCCGGCTGGAGAAGATGGGACTGGAGACGGTGCGGCCGGACGGGGCGTTCTACGTCTTTCCGAGCATCGCCCGCTTCGGCATGACGTCGGAGGCGTTTGCGCTGCGGCTCATGCGCGAGGCGAAGGTCGCCGTCGTGCCGAGCAGCTGCTTTGGCGTGGAGGGCTTTGTGCGCATCACCTATTGCTACAGCGACGAGGAACTGCGCGAGGGCATGGACCGCCTGGAGCGCTTTGTGGAATCGCTCGAACGCTAGACAGGGAGGGAACGCGATGAATCTGAAGGGAAGCTATGTCGCGCTGGTCACGCCGTTTCATGCGGATGGAAGCGTCAACCTCGAAAAACTCAGGGAGCTGTGCGAGTGGCACATCCAGGAGGGCACCGACGGCCTCGTGCCGCTGGGCACCACGGGCGAGGCCAGCACGCTCACGCAGCAGGAGCAGGACGCGGTCGCGCAGTGCGTGATCGACACCGTCGCCGGGCGCGTGCCGGTCATCGTCGGCGCGGGCTCCAACGCCACAGCCGTCTCCGCCCAGAAGGCCCGCCACTACGCACAGATGGGCGCGGACGGCGTGCTGGCGATCACGCCCTACTACAACAAGGCCAACGAGGAGGGCATGGTCCGTCACTTTGAGACGATCGCCGACACGGCGGACGTGCCGGTGGTGATGTACAACGTGCCGGGCCGCACGGCGTGCAGCCTGTCCGTCAAGGCCGTCGAGCGCCTGTCGCGCCACCCGAACATCGCGGGCATCAAGGAGGCCAGCGGCAACCTGGCGTATGTCGCCAAGATCGCGCGCTACGCCTCGGAGGACTTCTGCATCCTCTCGGGCGAGGACGCGGTGATCGTGCCGGTGATGTCGCTGGGCGGCACGGGCGTGATCTCCGTGCTGGCCAACGTCTGCCCGGCCCGGACGCACGAGATGGTGGCCGCCTTTGCCGCGGGCGACGTGGCGCACGCGCGGGCGTTGCAATTGAAGTACACCGACCTGATCGAAAAGCTGTTCATGGAGGTCAACCCCATTCCGGTCAAGGAGGCCATGAACCTCCTGGGCATGGACGTGGGCGGCTACCGCCTGCCGCTTTGCGGGATGGAGAAAGCGCACCGCGAGGTGCTGGCAGAAGCGCTGCGGGTGATCGCATGAACCTGGCGCTGATCGGTTACGGTAAAATGGGGCAGATGGTCGAGGACGTGTGCCGCGCGCAGGAGGACCTGCGCATCGCCGGCGTCGTGGACCAGGGCCGCCTGCCCTCGCTGCGCGCCGTCCCCTCGCCGGACGTGGCGATCGACTTCTCCTATCCGGGTAACCTGCTGCCGCTGCTGGCGGACGCGCTGGAGCTGAAGGTGCCGCTCGTGCTGGGCACGACGGGCCTGTCCGCCGCGCAGGAGGAATCCATCCGCGAGGCCGCGCGCAGCGTGGCGATCGTGCGCGCGCAGAACTTCTCCGTGGGCGTGACGGTCATGCGCCGCATCGCTGCGGAGATGGCGCGCGCGCTGGGCGAGGGCTTTGACATCGAGATCGTCGAGACGCACCACCGCCAGAAGGTCGACGCGCCCAGCGGCACCGCGAAGATGCTGCGCTCGGCCGTCGACCCGCAGGGCGTGTACGCCGTGCAATACGGCCGCGAGGGCCTCGTCGGCGCGCGCGGGCGCGAGATCGGCATGCACAGCCTGCGCGGCGGCACGGTCGCGGGCGAGCACAGCGTGCGCTTCTTCGGCGAGCAGGAGGAGCTGGAGCTGCGCCACAGGGCGGACAGCCGGCGCATCTTCGCCGTGGGCGCGGTCAAGGCCGCGCGCTTTGTGCGGGACATGCCCGCCGGGCTCTACGACATGGACGACGTATTGTTTGGAGGACGCTAATGGACGCATACGAGATCATCCGCATCATTCGGGAATCCCAGAAGCAGACGCCTGTGAAGGCGTACGTGAAGGCCAAGCGCCCGCTCTCGTTCGAGGGCTGCAAGGTGTTCGGCGCGGGCGACCAGATCGTCTTCGGCGACTGGAAAGACGTGCAGCCTGCGCTGGAGCAGAACGCCGCGGACATCGAGGAGCTGGTCGTGGAGAACGACCGGCGTAACAGCGCGATCCCGCTGCTGGACCTCAAGCGCTTCAACGCGCGCATCGAGCCGGGCGCGATCATCCGCGACCAGGTCGAGATCGGCGACGGCGCGGTCATCATGATGGGCGCGATCATCAACATTGGCGCGGTCATCGGCGAGGGCACGATGATCGACATGGGCGCGGTGCTCGGCGGGCGCGCGACCGTGGGCAAGCGCTGCCACATCGGCGCGGGCACGGTGCTCGCGGGCGTGGTCGAGCCGCCGAGCGCGCAGCCGGTCGTCATTGAGGACGACGTGGTCATCGGCGCCAACGCCGTGGTCATCGAGGGCGTGCGCGTGGGCGCGGGCGCGGTCGTCGCGGCGGGCGCGGTCGTCATCGGCGACGTGGAGCCGGGCGTCGTGGTCGCAGGCGTGCCGGCGCGGGTCATCAAGCGCAAGGACGAGCGCACGGCCTCCAAGACGGAGCTGATCGACGCGCTGCGCGAGCTGTGAGTGCATGAAGACGGGCGTCGCCGGAAGACCGGCGGCGCCCGTTTGGGTCTGCGCTCAGAACGACAGCTCCTTCCAGCACGCGTCCAGCACCTCGCACGAGCGGCGGAAGCGCTCCTCCTCCTCGGGCAGCAGCGGGAGCGTCAGCGTCTCGCGCACGCCCGCGCCGCCCACGACGCAGGGGATGCCCGCGAACACGCCGCGCACGCCGTGCGCCCCGCGCAGCAGCGTCGAGACGGTCAACACGCTGTTCTCGTCGCCCAGCAGCGCGCGGGTGATGCGCGCCATCGCCATGCCGATGCCGTAGTAGGTGGCGCGCTTGGCCGCGATGATCTGCTGCGCGGCGCAGCGCACGCGATCGGCAAGGCCCTCCATGTCCCCGGCGCGGAAGCGGCCGCCGGACTCCTCGCAGACGGTGAAGACCGGCTTGGTCGCCAGCATTGCCTGCGACCAGGGGACGAACTCGCTCTCGCCGTGCTCGCCCATGACGTAGGCGTGCACGTTGCGCGGATCCACGCAGAAGTATTCGCCCAGCAGGTAGCGCAGCCGGGCGGTATCCAGCGCGGTGCCCGTGCCGACGACGCGCCCTGGCGCGAAGCCCGACAGCGCCTGCGTCAGGCGCGTCATGACGTCCACGGGGTTGGTCGCCACCAGGAAGATGCCGGAGAAGCCGGAGCGCACGACCGGCTCGACGATGGAGCGGAAGACCTCCGCGTTGCGCGCGAGCAGCGCGGGACGCTCCTCTCCGGGCTTTTGCGCGACGCCGGCGCACAGCACGACGATGTCCGCGTCCGCGCAGTCCGCATATTGCCCGGTCGCGATGCGCATGTGTCCGGGCGAGAAGGCGAGGCCGTGGCTCAGGTCCATCGCCTCGCCCTCGGCGCGCGCGGCGTCGATGTCGATGAGCAGCAGCTCGTCGCAGGCGCTCTGATTGAGCAGCGCATAGGCGTAGCTCATGCCGACCATGCCGGTGCCGACGAGCACGACCTTTCTGGATTGGGAATGCATGGGTTTTCCTCGCTTTCCGGGAGAGATGTACCTAGTATGCGCAGGAAAACCCAAACCATGATCGTCTGTTTGTCGGGAGATGAACGCGATGAAAAACGGGATCATCTGCGCCTTGCTGCTGGTCGCATGCCTGGCGCTGTGCGGCGCGGCGGACGGGGCGCGGGAAATCGAGATCGGCCCACAGAAGAACGAGGCGCCCGTGGGCGGGGAGACGCTCGTCGAATACGACGTGGCGCTGCGCGGCTTTGCGGACTACGGGCTGGACATCGGCGTGGCGTTTGCGGCGACGCCCGGCGAGGCGGCGCCCGAGGGCATCGAGCTGGCAGATGTGACGGGCGCGCCGACGGACAAGACGCTGACGCTGCGCGTCACGCCCGAGGCGCAGGCCGGGACGTATGCGTTCTCGCTGTGCGTGGACGGCACGCGCTCCGCGCCGGACGGGCTGCTGGTCGTCGGCGGGCCCATCGAGGCGGAGGAGCTGACGGCGTTTTGTGCGAAGACGGGGCTGGAGGCGCGGGCGCGCTATGCGATGGGCGGACGCTTTGAGCGGGGCGCGTCGCTGGCGCTGTCAGTCGAGCCGGACGGACCGAACGCGCTGAACGCGCGCCTTGCGCTGCTGGACGCGCAGGGAGAGGCGCTGGATCTGGCGGACCGGCTGAGCGTGACGCTCTCGCTGCCGGCGGACTGGGCCGGCGCGCAGGCGGAGCTTGTGGAGGCGGACGGGCGTAAAAAAAGCCTGCACGCGACCTTCGGTGCAGGCGGGATTTCCTTTGTGATCGAGCGGATGGGCACGGTGCGCGTTACAGAGGACGCGCAAGCTGGCGAATGATCTCCGCGACGGCGCGGCGCTTTTCGGGCGTCAGGCGCGCAAAGGTGAGCAGGGCCTCCATGTCCTCGCGGGTGAGCGCGTCCTCCGGCGGGACGAGCAGCCGCTCCGCACCGCACGAGAGCGCGCCGCTCAAGCGGGCCAGCAGGTCGTCGGATATGCCTGCGTCCGCAGACTCCATGCGCTCGATGTCATCCTTGTGCAGCCCCAGGTAGAAGGCGAGCTCCTTTTGCGTGATGCCCAGCGCGCGGCGGCGCGAGCGCAGGGCGCGGGCGCAGAGCGTCTTCATGGCTCAACCCTCCTTTTTTGGCCGGTCGGACGCGCGTCCGTCCGGCTTTTCCTTGGAAAAGAATGTCATGAATTCGCACTCGAGGCGGCCGTTGTAGAGGCGGCGGCGCTTGTCCGCGCGGCGGCCGAAGCTGCGCTCGAAGCCCGGGTGCGAGGTGATGCAGGCCAGGTGGAAGCCGGGATGGCGGCGCAGGAGCAGGCCCAGCTCGCGGTAGAGCGCCTCGCAGGCCCTGCGGTCCGACAGGCGCTCGCCATAGGGCGGATTGGTCAGGAACGTGCCGCGGCCGGCCTCGAGCCGCACGTCGCGCACGTCCGCCTCCCGTAGCTGTATGCGGCCCGCGAGGCCCGCCTGCGCGATATGCCGGCGCGCCAGCTCCAGCGCCTGCGGGTCGATATCGCTGCCCGCGATACCCTCCACGCGCGCGGGATCAAAGCGCGCCTTCGCCTCCTCGCGCAGCCGGCGCATTTCTCCGGCGGGCATGAAGCCCCAGCTTTCGCAGTCGAAGGGCCGCGTCAGGCCGGGCGCGCGGTCCGCCATGCGCATGGCCGACTCCACGAGCAGCGTGCCCGTGCCGCACATGGGATCGTACAGCGCCTGGCCGGGCCGCCAGGGCGAGAGCTGCACCAGCGCAGCCGCGAGCGTCTCGCGCAGCGGGGCCTCGCCGTTCCAGGTGCGGTAGCCGCGCCGGTTGAGCGCCGCGCCGCTGGCGTCGAGCGTCACCTGGGCGATGTCGCCGTGCAGGGCGACGTTCACGGCATAGACGGCGCCCGTCTCGTCGAACCACGAGCGGCCGTAGGCGGCCTTCAGGCGCTCGACAATCGCCTTCTTGGCGATGGCCTGGCAGTCGCTCACGCTCATCAGCTGCGAGCGCGCGCAGCGGCCGGTGACGGGAAAGCGTCCGTCCGCCGGGATGAAGTCCGCCCAGGGCAGGGCGCGCACGCCCTCGAACAGCTCGTCGAACGTGCGCGCCGGAAAGCGGCCCATGACCAGCAGCACCCGGTCCGCGCAGCGCAGCCACAGGTTGGCCGAAAAGGCCTGCTCTGGCGGCGCGGTGAACCGCGCGCCGCCCATCTCCGCGCGCGCGTCAATGCCCATGTGGCGCAGCTCGTTTGCAACCACGCCCTCCAACCCGAAGGCCGCGGTCGCCATCCATTCCAAACGACGGTCCATAAGTCCCCATCCGATCTTGATCAAGTATTTCCAGTATACCCCGTAGCGGCGGCTGCGTCAAATGTTTTGTGCACAGTGGGCGCAATGCGGCGAAAAGACGTCAAAAATTCCACAAAAGGGAAGCGGGGGGCTGTTCAAACACGTGAAAAATTGATATAATAGGTTGCGGAACATTTTCGAAAGAAGATAGGGAGTGATCGAAATGGCTCTGGTCAATACTGCCGAGATGTTCAAAAAGGCGTATGCCGGCGGTTACGCGATCGGCGCGTTCAACGTGAACAACATGGAGATCGTGCAGGGCATCACCGAGGCGGCCATCATGGAGAAGGCGCCCGTGATTCTGCAGGTGTCCAAGGGCGCGCGCGCCTATGCGAAGCACGTCTACCTGGTCAAGCTCGTCGAGGCCGCCCTGCAGGACGCTAAGGACTCCGGCGTCGACCTGCCCATTGCGCTGCACCTGGACCACGGCCCCGACTTTGAGACCTGCAAGAGCTGCATCGACGGCGGCTTCACCTCCGTCATGATCGACGGCTCGCACCTGCCGCTGGCGGAGAACATCGAGCAGACCCGCCGCGTCGTGGAGTACGCCCACAAGTACAACGTCACCGTCGAGGCCGAGCTGGGCCGCCTGGCCGGCGTGGAGGATGACGTGAAGGTGCAGGCGGACGACGCGCTGTACACCGATCCCAATGAGGTCGAGGAGTTCGTCCACTCCACCGGCGTCGACTCCCTGGCCATCGCCATCGGCACCAGCCACGGCGCCTACAAGTTCAAGGGCGAGCCGCACCTGCGCTTTGACATCCTGGAGGAGGTCTCCCGCCGCCTGCCGGGCTTCCCGATCGTGCTGCACGGCGCTTCCTCCGTCATGCCCGAGTACGTCGAGATGATCAACAAGTACGGCGGCAGCATGCCGGGCGCGCAGGGCGTGCCGGAAGACATGCTGCGCAAGGCTGCCTCCATGGCGGTGTGCAAGATCAACGTGGACTCCGACCTGCGCCTGGCCATGACCGGCGTCATCCGCAAGGAGTTCGCGGAGCATCCCAGCGAGTTCGATCCGCGCGCGTACCTCAAGCCTGCGCGTCTGGCGCTGCGCGACATGGTGCGCCACAAGATCGTGCACGTCATGGGCTGCAACGGCAAGGCCTGATCTTCCAAAAGAGCGGCGGGAAAACCGCCGCTCTTTCTTAAATGAACCCTACCGGCGAAGACGAAAGGGGGAAGGTCCCATGCAGGAGACGAAGCGCGCTGTCGATACGTCCAGGGGCATCGCGCCCTGCGGCCTGTGCTGCTTTTTGTGTGACGAGCACCCCGGCTGCAAAGGCTGCCTGTTGCAGGGCTGTCCCAGCGAGGCCGATTGCGGTATCCGGGCGTGCTGCCTGTCGCGCGGCCTACAGGGCTGCTGGCAGTGCGCGGATTTCCCCTGCGGTCAGGGCCTGTTTGCGCAGATGCGCATTGCCGCGTTCGTCCGCTTCGCGAGGGCGTATGGGGTGGATACGCTGACGGAATGCCTTGCGCGCAACGAGCGGCGCGGCGTGCGTTATCACCACCCCGGCCTGCTCACCGGTGACTACGACGCGTGTGCGGACGAGCGCGCGGTGTTCGGGCTGCTGCGCGACGGCCCTGTGGAGCATGAAGCGCCGCGTGACGCCGCATCCTGAACGAGAAGAACCATGAAACTGACATTCGGGCGCAACCACGCCCACTGAAAAGGAGAGAACGTCCATGAAGTTCTATGTCTGCGCCCACTGCGGCAACATCATCGCCTTCGTGCGCAATACCGGCGTGCCGGTCATGTGTTGCGGCGAAAAGATGCAGGAGATCGTGCCCAACACCACTGAGGCGGCAACGGAAAAGCACCTGCCCGTGATCCATGCGGACGGACGCGAGGTTCGCGTCTGCGTCGGCTCGACGGCGCATCCCATGGCGGCCGAGCACCACATCGCCTGGATTGCGCTGCACACCCGCCAGGGCAACCAGCGCAAGGAGCTGCAGCCCGGCGACAAGCCGGAGGCATGCTTTAGCCTGTGCGAGGGCGACGAGGTCGTGGCGGCCTACGCATACTGTAACCTGCACGGCCTGTGGAAGACGGAAGCGTAAGCGCAATGTCACCCGGCGCCGTCGCCCTGCCGGGCGGCGGCGCTTTTGCGTGCGCAGGCACACGCGCCTCTTGCGCCCCCGGCGCGGCGCATGCTATAATGAAACGAAACGTGGGGGAGGGAAGCGCATGCAGGTATGGCGATGCGATTGCGCCCGCGAAGTGCACTTGGGCAGCGGAGCAGGCGGGCTGCTGCTGCAGCGCAGCCTGCCGGAGTGCGCGGACGAGCTGCTGAGCAGGTTTGGCGGCCAGGTGCAGACGATCTACCTCGACCCGCCCTTCAACACGGGGGAGCGCTTTGCGATGAAGATGCGCGTGGGCGAGGCGGAATGGCGCAGCTCCCGCGCGCGCCTGACGCTGCCCGCCTATGACGACCGGTGGCCCAGCGAGGCGGCGTATCTGGAGATGATGCGTGGCGCGCTGACGTTGGCCCATGGCCTGCTGCGTGAGGACGGCACGATCTTCCTGCACATCGACGCGCGCATGCACGCGCATCTGCGCCTGATGATGGACGAGATCTTCGGCGCGGAGCATTTCCTCAACGAGATCATCTGGGCGTATCAGACCGGCGGACGGGCGCTGCGGCACTTCTCGCGCAAGCACGACATCATCCTGTTTTACGCCAAGAGCCGGAAATACTTCTTCAACATCCGCGCGGTGCCCGTGCCGCGCGCGGAAAACCGGTCCAACCACATGCGCCGCTGTGTGGACGCGGACGGGCGCACCTATCGCACCATCCGCTCCGGCGGGCGCGAGTACGTCTACTATGACGACGAGCCCGCCTATCCGGGCGACGTGTGGGACGACGTGAGCCACCTGCAGCAGAAGGATCCGCAGCGCACCGGTTATGACACACAAAAGCCCTTCAAGCTGCTGGAACGAATTGTGCTGTGCGCCTCACGTCCCGGCGACCTGGTGTGCGACCTGTTCTGCGGCTCGGGTACGACGCTGGACGCCGCCGCCCGCAGCGGCCGCCGCTTCCTGGGCGTGGACCGGAGCCTGGCCGCGCAGACCGTCTCGCGCAAGCGCCTGCTCGGCTGCAAGATGGAGCTGGAGGCGCCGCCGTCCGACGTTGCGGCGCGCGTGTTTGCATCGATGGCGGTGGGCATCGGCTTTTATACCGTGCATCTGGACGGCTACGAGATCGAGCCAGAGCGCGGCCGCTTCGAGGGACTGGACGCCGTGGATCAGTGGTCCGCGGGATTCCTGCGCGGCGACGCGTTCCACCCCTACGCCAATGCGGCGCGCAGCAAGCAAAGGCCGCGCCTGCCCGACGCGCTGGAGATCCCCGTGCTCTCGGGCACGCCGTGCCTGGAGACGGTCGACGTCTTCGGCCGGCGCGCCTACCACTGCTTCGCCCAACCGGGCCGATAGGAGGGCCTCATGAACAACGGTTATACGCTATACGTCCTTCGGCTGATCGCCGCGCAGGGCGCGCTGGCGTCGGTCTATACGGACCCGCGCGACCCGGAGGGCTTCTGCGCGGGGTTTGTGGAGTGCGTCAGCAACCGCCACCTGCTCATGGCGGAGGTCACACCCTGGGGCAAGCTGGACGGCTGGCGCCTGCGCCGCACGTCGGACGTGCTGCAGGTGCTCTCGGGTGAGGAGTATGAGCAGCGCCTGGCGATGCTGCTGTCGCACTACCGCCAGCAGCACGTGACGTTCTTTGAATCCCCGCTGGAGGAGGAGGACGACATCCTGCGCCGCGCGCTGCAGCACTGCCAGGAAAAGCGATATGTGATCAGCGTGCTCATCGGCGACGAGATGCTCACCGGCCGCGTCAAGGACCTGAACGACCTGCGCGTGACGCTGCACTTGATGGACTTCTTCGGCCGGCCCGCCGAGGAGGAGACCGTGCCCCTGCGCGACATCGAGGTGCTCTCCATCGACACGGAGGAGGAGCGCATGTACGAGCTGCTGGAGCGCCTGGACGCGCAGCGTCCACAGCTCCTGCCCCCGGAGGAAGAATGAAGATCAAGATCCTGACCATCTTTCCCGAGATGTTCGCGCCCGTGCTGAACGCGAGCATTCTCGGGCGCGCCCAGGACAAGGGGCTGATCGCCTTTGAGGTGATCGACATCCGTCCCTTCTCCCAGCGCAAGCACAAGAATACGGACGACGATCCGTTCGGCGGCGGGGCCGGCATGGTCATGATGGCGCAGCCGGTCGTGGATGCGATGCGCCATGCGATGGGCGAGGGCTTTTCGGGAAGGCGCATCTACCTGTCGCCGCGCGGGCAGACGCTGACGCAGCGCAAGGCCGAGGAGCTGGCGCGCGAGGAGGAGCTGATCCTGCTGTGCGGGCACTACGAGGGGCTCGACCAGCGGGCGATCGATCTGTGCGTCGACGAGGAGCTGTCCGTCGGCGACTATGTGCTCACCGGCGGAGAGCTGGCGGCCATGGTCGTGGCCGACGCGGTGGCCCGGCTGATCCCCGGCGTGCTCGGCTGCGAGGAGAGCGCGCAGACCGAATCCTTCTCCAGCGGCCTGCTGGAGTATCCGCAATACACCCGCCCCCGCGTGTTCGAAGGGCTGGAGGTGCCGGCCGTGCTACTGGAGGGCAACCATGCGCTGATCGAGGACTGGCGCTTTGAGCAGTCGCTGCGCATCACGCTCGCGCGGCGGCCGGAGCTCGTGCAGGGGCTGCAGATGAGCAAGCGACAGCGCAGGATCTACGACCGCGTGCTGCGGGAATGGACGCAACAGAAGGGGGACGTGTAAAACATGTGGAGTGAGGAAAAGCGCATCCGTGGAATCTTTACCGGTCTGTCTGCGGGCTATATCGCGCTGGGCCTGGTGCTGATGCTCTGGCCGCAGGGCGCGATGAACGTCATCTGCGGCGTGCTGGGCGCCGCGGCGGTCGTGCTGGGCGTGTACAAGCTGTTCCGCTACTTTACGGCGCAGGGCGTCGAGGTGCTCTTTGTCAACATGTCGGCCGGCGTGGTGCTGCTGCTCGTGGGCCTGGTGCTGCTCATCCGTCCCGAACTGCTGCTCGGGCTGCTGCCGATCCTGTTGGGACTGCTGGTCGTGATCGACGGCACGGCGCGTGTGCACACCGCGCTGGAGCTGCGCCGCGTGGGGTATGGCGCGTGGGGGCTGGAGCTGGCGTTTTCGGCGTTGAGCGTGCTGCTGGGCGTCGTGCTGATCGCCAACCCGATGTTCTCGCTGAACCTGGCGACGGCCTTCATCGGCGCGGTGCTGTGCGTGGACGGCGTCATCAACCTGTGGGATATCTTCTACGTGTCCCGACAGATCCGCAACCTGCGCCGCTGATGGCGCACCGCATGCCCAAGCTGCGCGAAAGGAGCGACGACAGATGAAGATGTCATTCCGCTGGTATGGCCCGGACGACCCGGTCAAGCTCTGGCAGATCCGCCAGATCCCGGGCATGCGCAGCGTCGTCAGCGCCGTGTATGACGTGCGCCCGGGCGAGGTCTGGCCCGAGGAGAGCCTCAAGCGCTTGCAGGACCAGTGCGCGCAGGCAGGCCTGGTGTTCGACGTGGTGGAGAGCATCCCCGTGCACGAGGACATCAAGCTGGGCCGGCCCACGCGTGACGGATACATCGCGGCCTATCAGGAGAACATCCGGCGTGTGGCAAAGTACGGCGTCCAGTGTGTGTGCTACAACTTCATGCCGGTCTTCGACTGGACGCGCACGCAGCTGGACCGGGCGGGCGCGGATGGCTCGACGAGCCTGGTCATGTACATGGATCAGCTGCGCGGGCTGGATCCGCTCCAGGACGGCCTCTCCCTGCCCGGCTGGGACGCCAGCTATGAAAAGGGCGAGCTGCGCGCGCTGTTCGAGGCCTATGCGCAGGTGGGTGAGGAGGGACTCTGGCGCAACCTCGCGTATTTCCTGCAGGCCGTCGTGCCCGTGGCCGAGGCGAGCGGCGTGAAGATGGCGATCCATCCGGACGATCCGCCCTACCCGATCTTCGGCCTGCCGCGCATCGTGACGTGCGAGCGCAACCTGGACCGGCTGCTCGGGCTCGTCGACAGCCCGGCCAACGGCCTGACGCTGTGCACCGGCAGCCTCGGCTGCGCCGCCAGCAACGACGTGCCGGCGATGGTGCGCAAGTACAGCGCCATGGGGCGCATCCACTTCATGCACATCCGCAACGTGCTCAACCTGCCCGACGGCAGCTTCGAGGAGCGCGCGCACCTGTCCGCCTGCGGCAGCCTGGACATGTACGAGATCGTCCGCGCGCTGGTCGAGACGGGCTTTGACGGCTACGTGCGCCCGGACCATGGGCGCATGATCTGGGGCGAGACGGGAAAGCCCGGTTACGGACTGTACGACCGCGCGCTGGGCGCGGCCTACCTCAACGGGCTGTTTGAGGCCTGCGAAAAGGCCCGCGGCTGACCCTAAAGACACAACGGCACATGAAAAGCGGCCTGCGCGCACATCCTGCGTACAGGCCGCTTGATTTTTGCCGGTCACGCCCGGCTGAGCACGATGCGCACGCCCCAGGGGTCGAGCGCGATGGGTGCATCCTGTGCGACCGACTCGTCCGTGAGCGCATCCACGCCGCCCTCGAGCGCACGGATGTCCCGCGCATCGTCCGAGTAATTCAGGTAGAAGCGCGCGCGCCGGCCCTCGCCCTCGAGCGTGCGCACGCACAGCGGGAAGCGCGGCAGGCCGTCCAGGGAGATGCCCGCGTCGGCCAGCACGCCGGGCAGGAGGGCGTCCAGCGCCTCGTCCGACGTCAGGCAGGCCAGGTAATAGGCATGGCCATTGCCGCAGGCGTTGCGCGTGAAGGCGGCGTAGCAGCCCCAGTGCGGGTGCTCGTAGCGGCACAGCACCTGCGCGCCCGGAGCGGGCGTGACCAGCTCCATGAAGCTGCGCACGCGGCGCTGATCCGCGGGCAGGCCGACGCCGGAGAGCGTGACGCCGCACGGATACGTGAACTCGCTGTAGCTCACGCCGAGCGCGTCCGCGAGCAGGTGCGGCTGCCGGTCGGGATAGACCTTGACGTGCTCATCCGAAAAGGCCGTCTTGAACGTGCACAGCAGCGTGCCGCCGCCCAGCGCATAGTCGCGCAGGCGGGCGAGCAGCGACTCCGGCGCTGCGTAGAGCGCGGGCACGGCGACCAGGTCGTAGCGGTCCAGGCCGTCCGCATCCTCGGGGAAGAGCACGTCCACGGGCACGTTGGCCCGGTAGAACGCGTCGTGCAGGAAGCGGAAGACGCGGTTGTAGTCGCAGGGCTCGTCCGCGCTGCCGATGGGGAAGCTCTCCACGGCGGTCAGCGCACCGTTGCTCACGAGGATGGCGCAGCGGCTCTTCACGCGCAGGTCCGCAATCGCCGGCGCAAGGCGGCGCATCGCCTCGCCAATGCGGCAGGCCTCCCGGTACGGCTCGCCGGGCAGGAAGTCGTGGCTGAGCAGGCCCTTCCAGTAGGTCTCGATGGCGTTGTGGATCGAGTGCCAGTGCCAGTACTCGACCATGTGCGCGCCGTGCGCCAGGTGGCTCATCGCCTGCAGGAACAGCTGGCCGGGGTACGGCGTCCAGCAGGGGAAGCCCTGCGCCTGCGTCTCCAGCACGAAGTAGGGCGCGCGCAGCAGCCCGCGCGTGATCGCCCCGCCGAAGGCGATCTCCATGCCGGTCAGGTCGTCCTGCGAGGGGTGATAGATGTCGCAGCCCGCGACGGTCAGGCACTGCGCGGCCTGCTTATGATCGACCGCCGGCTGCACGCCGTAGGAGTGATTGCGCCATGCAAAGTCGAAGTTGTGCGTCAGAAACTGACCGGGCCGGGCGTACTCGCGCACGATGGACGCCTGCCAGGCGAGAAACTCCGTCACCAGCTCCCGGCGAAAGCGCTCGAACGCGCCGCGCAGGCTGGCGTTGATCGTGTTGCGCACGTCCGGAAAGTCGTCCCAGTCGTCGACGCGGTTGCTCCAGTAGTCCAGGCCGAACGCCGCGTTGAGCGCGTCTGTCGTGCCAAACTGCGCCCGGAGCCACGCCACAAAGCGCCGCTGCACGCGCTCGCCGCACACGTCGTAGTGCTTCGTCTCGTTGTCCAGCTGATAGCCCACGACGGCCGGGTGGCCGCACACGTGGCCGATCAGCTTGCGGATGACGCGCTCGGCGTAGCGCAGGTAGTCCGGATCGGTGATGTCCATGATCTGGCGCGGGCCGTAGCGGCCGGGACCGGCGTGCGTCTCGGCGAGTACGCCCGGGTGGCGCCTGACCATCCAGGCCGGCACGGCGTACGTGGGCGTGCCGACGATCACGTCGATGCCCGCGCGGCCCATCGCGTCCAGCACGCGGTCGACATGCGAAAAGTCGAACACGCCCGGCTGGGGCTCCAGCGTGCTCCAGGTGGATTCGGCGATGCGCACGGTGTTGATGCCTGCCTCGCGCATCATGCGCACGTCCTGCTCCAGGCGGTCATAGGGCATGTACTCATCGTAATAGGCGACGCCAAAGCGCAATTTCTCCACGGTCGATGCCTCCTTTGGCGTCCATTATAGCAGAAAGCGGAAATATACGATAGAGCGGCGAATGAAAAAGCGGTTGACAGCGTCCGGAGCGGTTGATAGAATGGGCTCGAAGGGCCGCAGGGCCCGCGATCGGAGGTTGATACGGATGGATGATCTGCTGTTGGGCGTGTGCGAGGCCGCGCGTGCGGCGGGCATGCGCATGCTGAACGCCGGCGAGGTGCGCGTGCGCGAGAAGGAAGGGCACGCCAACTTTGTGACCAATCTGGACGAGGCCGTGCAGGCGCAGCTCATCGCGGCGCTGACGCCGATGCTGGCGGGCGCGCGGTTCATCGCGGAGGAAAAACAGAACGAGGCCGCGCCGGACGGCTACGCCTGGGTGATCGACCCGATCGACGGCACGCAGAACTTCATCAGCGGCCTGCGCCACAGCGCGGTGTCCGTCGCGCTGCTGCGGGATGGGCGGCCCGTGCTGGGCGCGGTGTACGATCCCTATGCGGACGAGCTGTTCGCCGCGCGGGCGGGCGGCGGCGCGCGCCTGAACGGGCGGGAGATCCGCGTCAGCGAGCGCGCGTTTGACCGCGGCGTCATCGCGTTCGGCACGGCGCCGTACAATCTGGAGCTGACTGACCGCAGCTTCGCGGCGGCGAAGGCGGTCTTTCTCGCGTGCTGCGACGTGCGCCGCTCCGGCAGCGCCGCGCTGGACCTGTGCGGCGTGGCTGCGGGCCGATTTGAGGGCTACTTCGAGCTGCGCCTCTCGCCCTGGGACTACGCCGCGGGCTCTCTGATTGTGCAGGAGGCGGGCGGGCGCGTGGGCGCGATCGCGCCCGACACGTGGGGCTTTGAGCGGCCCATCGGCGTGCTGGCCGCGCCGCCGCAGGCCTTTGACGCGCTGAAAGCGGTCGTCGAGGGTGTGAAGGGCGGCGAAACGCCGTGAAGATCGCCATCATCGCATTGGCCGTGCTGGCGGTGTTGTGCGTCGCGGTGGCCGTGCTGCTCTTTGAGCTGATGCTCACGCGCAAGCCGACCACGGAGCCGGGCGAGGACGACGAAAAAAAGGAGTCGAGCGCCTGGCTGACCTATCGCCGCCATGCGCTGGTGTGCAAGCGCGCGCTGCTGGAGCGCCCGCACGAGCGCTGGGAAGTGGAGGCCCTTGATGGCCTGAAGCTGCGCGCGTACTATTTCCCGGCCGAGAGGCCCGACGGACGCGTGGCGCTGTGCGTGCACGGGTATCGGAGCACGGGGCTCAACGAGTTCGCGGCGTTTGCGCGGTTCTATCTGGACCGGGGCGTCGGACTGCTGCTGGTGGATAACCGCGCGCACGGCGAGAGCGACGGGCGCATTGTGGGCTTCGGCTGGCCCGACCGGCTGGACGTGCGCCGTTGGTGCGAGGAGGCCGTCGCGCGCCTGGGGCCGGCATGCCGCATCCTGCTGCACGGCGTGTCGATGGGCGCGGCGACGGTCATGATGGCCGCGGGCGAGGAGTTGCCCGCGCAGGTGCGCGGCGTCGTGGCCGACTGTGGCTACACCAGCGCGTGGGACGAATTCTCCACGCAGATCCGCAGGATGTTCCACCTGCCGGTCTATCCGATCCTGCCCATCGCAAGCGCGATCTGCCGCCTGCGCGGGGGATACGGCTTCAAGCAGTGCAGCGCGCTGCGCCAGGTGGCGCGGGCGAAGGTGCCGTTCCTGTTCGTCCACGGTGGGGAGGACACGTTCGTGCCTACGGAGATGGTCCATCGCCTGTACGCGGCCTGCCCGACGGACAAGGAGCTGCTCATCGTGCCGGGCGCGGCGCATGCGCTGAGCTATCACACCGATCCGGTCTCCTACGAGGCGGCCGTCGTGCGGCTCATGCAGAAGATCGGGATGGCCTGAACCCAAAAAAGAAGGACGCCGGCGGCCCGCGGGGGCTGCCGGCGTCTTGCCGCTTAGGGAAGCTGGGCGAAGACCTCGCCGATGGGCGCGCGCAGGATGAGGCCGGCGGCGGCGTCCTTGGGCGTGGGGCTCTTGTTGATCAGCGCCAGGCGCTCGCCGCGGAACAGGTCCACAAAGCCGGCAGCCGGGTAGACGGTCAGCGACGTGCCGCCGACGATGAGCAGATCCGCCGAGGCGATGGCCGCCACGGCGCGCTCGATCGTGTCTTCGTCCAGCGACTCCTCGTAGAGCACGACGTCGGGCTTGACGATGCCGCCGCACGGGCAGCGGGGCACGCCCTCGCTCTCCTTCACATGGCCGAGCGAAAAGGCGCGGCCGCAGCGCATGCAGTGATTGCGGTGCACGCTGCCGTGCAGCTCCAGGACGTTGCGGCTGCCGGCCGCCTGGTGCAGGCCGTCGATGTTCTGCGTGACGACGGCGGTGAGCCGGCCCTCGCGCTCCCACTGCGCGAGCTTGCGGTGGGCGGCGTTGGGCTGTTTGTCCGTGAAGAGCATCTTCTCGCGGTAGAACCGGAAGAACTCCTCCGGATGGCGCACGAAGAACGTGTGGCTGAGGATCGTCTCGGGCGGGTAGGCGTAGCGCTGGCGGTACAGGCCGTCCTCGCTGCGAAAGTCGGGGATGCCGCTCTCGGTGGAGACGCCGGCCCCGCCGAAAAAGACGATCCGGCGGCTCTGCTGCACCCAGTCCTTCAGGGTTTGGAGCGGTTCGGACATGTGGAATCCTCCCTTCCCTGCGAATCGCGCGGGGCGGCATGGCACGCGCCCGCGTGCGGACAGCCGGCGCATCCGCCGCCGCAGCGGCCCGCGCCCCGGCGCATGGCGCGCACGGCCAGCACGAGCGCCGCGCCGACCGCGAGCAGGATGGCGACGTCCAGCAAGTTCATGCGATCACATCCTTTGCCTTAAAAGAACAGTCCCGCGACGTGATAGACGGCGAACGCGGCCACCCAGGCGATGACGCACTGCATTGCGGACACGCAGACGGCGGCGGCGCGGGAGCGCATCTCGCGGCGCACGGCGGCGATGGCGGCCACGCAGGGCGTATACAGCAGTGTGAACGTCAGGAAGCTGAACGCGGTCAGGGGCGTGAAGAACGCGGACAACGCGGGCCCTAGGTCGGCGATGCTGGTTCCGGTCAGGACCGCCAGCGTGCTGACGACTGCCTCCTTGGCCGTGAAGCCCGTGATCAGCGCCGTGGACACGCGCCAGTCATTAAAGCCCAGCGGCGCAAACAGCGGCGCGATCAGGCGTCCCAGCGCGGCCAGCAGGCTCTGGGCGCTGTCGGACACGACGTTGAGGCGCAGGTCGAACGTCTGCAAAAACCAGATGACGATCGTTGCGGTGAAGATGATCGTGAACGCGCGCACGATGAAGTCCTTGGCCTTGTCCCACATCAGCAGCAGCACCGAGCGCAGCGAGGGGAAGCGGTAGTTGGGCAGCTCCATCACGAACGGCACGGGATTGCCGCGGAACGCCGTGCGCTTGAGCAGCAGCCCCATCAGCACGCCCACGGCCATGCCCATCGCATACAGGCCGATCATCACCAGCGGCTCGCGGCCGGGGAAGAACGCCGCCGCAAACACCGCGTAGATCGGCAGCTTGGCGCTGCAGCTCATGAAGGGCGTCAGCAGGATGGTCATGCGCCGGTCGCGCTCGCTGGAGAGCGTGCGCGTGGCCATGATGGCGGGCACGGAGCAGCCAAAGCCCACCAGCATGGGCACGAAGCTGCGGCCCGACAGGCCGATCTTGCGCAACAGCTTATCCATCACAAACGCCACGCGCGCCATGTAGCCGCTGTCCTCGAGAATGGAGAGGAAGAAGAACAGCGTCACGATGATGGGCAGGAACGACAGCACGCTGCCCACGCCCGCGAACACGCCGTCGATGACCAGGCTGTGCACGACGGGATTGAGCCCGTAGGCCGTCAGCGCAGCGTCCGTCAGGCCCGTCAGGCCGTCGATGCCCAGGCTCAGCAGCGAGCTGAGCGCCTGTCCGATTACGCCGAAGGTCAGGTAAAAGACCAGAAACATGATGCCAAGAAAGATCGGGATCGCAAACACCCGGTGCGTCAGCACGCTGTCGATGGCCACGCTGCGCCGGTGCTCCCGGCTCTCCTGGCACTTTTCCACCGTCCGGCGGCACAGCTGCTCGATGAACGCATAGCGCATGTCGGCCATGGCGGCGTTGCGGTCCAGGCCCACTTCGGCCTCCATCTCCGTGATGCTGTGCTCGAGCATGTCCAGCTCGTTGCGGTTCAGGCGCAGCGCCTCGATCATCGGCGCGTCGTTCTCCACGACCTTTGTGGCCGCAAAGCGCGGGTTGACGCCGATCTGCTGGGCGTGGTCCTCGATCAGGTGCGTGATGGCGTGGATGCACCGGTGCACCGCGCCGGAGCAGAAGTCCACGCGCCTGGGCACGATGCGTTCACGCACGGCGCGCTCGGCCGTGCGCACGAGCTCCTCAATGCCGTCGTTCTTCGCCGCGCTGATGGGCACCACCGGGATGCCCAGCTCCTCGCTGAGCGCGCGCACGTTCACCGAGCCGCCGTTGGTCCGCACCTCGTCCATCATGTTCAGCGCCAGCACCATCGGCAGCCCCAGTTCGATCAGCTGCAGCGTCAGGTAGAGGTTGCGCTCGATGTTCGTCGCGTCGATGATGTTGATGATGCCGTCGGGATGCCCGCTGAGCAGAAAGTCGCGCGTGACGATCTCCTCGGCCGAATAGGGCCGGATGGAGTAGATGCCGGGCAGGTCGACGACGGTCATGTCCTTGTGCCCGCGGATCGTGCCGCTCTTCTGGTCGACCGTGACGCCGGGAAAATTGCCCACGTGCTGGTTGGAGCCCGTCAGCTGGTTGAACAGCGTCGTCTTGCCACAGTTCTGGTTGCCTGCCAGTGCAAAAATCATGCGCGCATCTCCTCGATCTCAATCTTGCTTGCGTCCTCCAGGCGCAGCGTGAGCTCATAGCCGCGCAGCCGCAGCTCGATGGGGTCGCCCATGGGCGCGACCTTGCGCATCGTCACCTCGGTGCGCGGGATGAGCCCCATGTCCAGCAGGCGGCAGCGCAGCGCGCCCTCGCCGCCGACCCGCGTGATCCGGGCGCTCTTGCCGATGGGCAGCTGATCCAGCGTCATGCGTATTCCTCCCTCTCGTCTTCTCCCGATGATATGCCGTATGGCCGGTTATTATCATAGACATCCACAGAATGTTTGTCAAGGGTAACATTGCAAAAAGCCGGGCGCGGCGAAAGGGCTTGACGCGCGGCGCGTTTGCGTGTATATATTTAAGATGTGTGATCCTATACGACGGGCTTGCGAAGGAGAGATGGGGCATGAACATTTGGCACGACGTATCCCCCGAAAAGATCACCCCGGAGCGCTTCCTGGCGGTGATCGAGATCAAGAAGGGCTGCAAGAACAAGTACGAGCTGGACAAGGAGACGGGCCTTTTGCGGCTGGATCGCGTGCTGTACACCTCCACGCACTATCCGGCCAACTATGGCTTCATCCCGCGCACATACGCCCAGGACGACGACCCGCTGGACGTGCTGGTGCTGTGCAGCGAGGCGATCGAGCCGCTGACGCTCGTGGCCTGCCGGCCCATCGGCATGATCGAGATGGTCGACGGCGAGGAGCGCGACGAGAAGATCATCGCCGTGCCGCTGGGCGATCCGAACTACAACTACATGTTCGACATCAGCCAGCTGCCCGCGCACGTGCTGGAGGAGATGGGACACTTCTTCACCGTCTACAAGGGGTTGGAGGGGAAGAGTACGGTCGTGCGCCAGGCGACCGACCGCGACCACGCGGTGCGCGCGATCGCCCAGGCCATCGAGCGCTACGGCGAGAAATTCGGCGCGAAGTAAACGCAAAAACATTCAACAAAACGGCCCGCTCATTCGTCATTAGGAGTGAAACCCCCCTTGCGCATGCGTAAGGCGAAAAGGAGAGACATCATCTTGCGGACGAAACGGACCCGAATGCTGCGCGCCCTGCTGTGTGCGCTAGCCCTGGCGCTGTGCATGCTGCCGGCGCTGCCCCCGGCGGCGCCGACCGCCGCGGAGGGCGGGGACAGCCGCGTGCGCGTGCTGCTCAGCCGCCTGCAAATCGAGGACGAGATGCACATCCGCTTCGACGGCGTATACGCGGCGGGCGAGGGCGATCTGCTGACCTTTCCGCGCGGGGCGGAGGTATCGGTGACGCTGCGCGACGGGCAGCTGATCCTGCACTACGAGGGCATGACGGTCAACCTGGGCGCGCAGGCCGCCTTCACGCGCCATGCGGCGCCGGAGGGCGAGGAGAACGGCATGCGCCTGCAGGGCGGAAGCAACCTCTATGAGGGCGACCTGCTGCTGACCGCGTCGCAGGGCGTCATCCGGCCGGTACTGACCATCGACGTGGAGGACTATCTGCTGGGCGTCGTGCCCTATGAGATGAGCGACAGCTTCCCCATCGAGGCGCTCAAGGCGCAGGCCGTCGCCGCGCGCACGTACGTCCTGCGCAAGATCGGCTCCAGCGGGGACTACGACGTCGTGGATACGACCAACGACCAGGTCTTCCGCGGCATGAACCCCGACTATCCCAACGCCATCGCGGCCGTGGAGCAGACGGCGGGCGTGTGCGGCTACTATAACGGCCGCCTGGCCGAGTGCTACTATTCCGCCAGCAACGGCGGCCAGACCGAGCTGGTCGAAAACGTCTGGAGCGGCGGGGGTGACTACGGCTACATCGCCATGGTCGACGATCCCTACGACCTGGAAAACCCGCAGAGCGTCGTGCGCGCCTACAGCATCCCCAAGTCGCCCGGCGAGGAGGGCGTGGGCGAGGCGCTGCACGCGCTGATCGTCCTCTCGCTCAGCGAGCAGCTGGAGGCGCTGTCCATGGACACCGCGCCGGAAAACGTGCGCGTGGACGAGGTGACGGGCGTACAGCTACACACGCCGCTCTTTGAGGAGCCCTCGCGCGTCATGTCGCGCATGAGCCTGACGCTGCGCGTCTCCGGCCGCCGCGTGTTGGACGAGCCGCAGGCGACCGCAACGGCGGCCGCTTCGTCCGAGGCGGACGACCTGTTTGCCGCCCCGGCTGCGTCGGCCACGCCCTCGCCGACGCCCAGCCCCGCGTCCACGCCCGCACTGGAGGACTTTGCCTCGCTGGGCGGCACGGTCACGATCGACCTGCCCGCCTTCCCGGATGCGGAGCGGGCGATGAACCTGTCGATCAATCAGGATGCGAATGAGATCTGGACCGTGCGCGAGACGGACGACGCGTTTGTCGTCGAGGCGCGGCGCTACGGCCACGGCGTGGGCCTGAGCCAGCGCGGCGCGGAGTGGATGGCGCAGCAGTACGGCATGACGTACGAACAGATTCTGGCCTTCTACTATCCCGGCATGGAGCTGGCGGTCTATGCGTCGACCCCTGAGGCGCTGCCCACGCTGGACGCCGAGCTGTACGCGACGCCCGGGCCGCAGGCATCGCCCACGCCGCGCCCCACGCTGATGCCCGTGACGCAGGAGCTGCCCGAGGGCGCGTGGTATGCGGTGGTGGGCAATATCGAGGACGACTCGAGTCTGAACCTGCGCAAGGAGCCGAGCCTGGACAGCGACGTGCGTATGCGCCTGCTCAAGGGCCAGCGGCTGATCGTGCTGGGACAGGTCGAGGGCGCGGACGGCTGGGTGGAGGTCCGGACAGACGTCACGGAAGGCTATGTGATGGAGGAGTTCCTGATTCGGGAGGAGGAAGGCGGAGCCTGACCCGGAGAAACAAACGAGGAGCGGAACAGGCGCAAGGTCTGTTCCGCTCCTTTGATTTTTTTGTGGGAACGCGCCCCGGGCGCGGGGCACGGATGCGAGGAGAAGGGGAGGAATGCCCGATGGAGCCCAAGGTGTACGGATACATCCGCGTGTCGACGCGCGAGCAGAATGAGAGCCGTCAGATGATCGCCATGGAAGGCTTTCCCGTGCCGCAGCAGAACATCTGGATGGACAAGCAGAGCGGCAAGGACTTCGAGCGCCCGGCCTACAAGCGCATGGTGCGCAAGCTGCGGCGCGGAGATCTGCTGGTCGTCAAGAGCATCGACCGGCTGGGGCGCAATTACAAGGAGATCATCGAGCAGTGGCGTGTGCTGACCAAGGAAAAGGGCGTCGACATCGCCGTGATGGACATGCCGCTGCTCGATACCCGGCGCGGCCGGGATCTGATGGGCACGTTCATCGCCGATGTGGTGCTGCAGCTGCTCAGCTTTGTGGCCGAAAACGAGCGCGACAACATCCGCCAGCGGCAGGCCGAGGGCATCGCCGCCGCGAGGCTGCGCGGCGTGCGGTTCGGGCGGCCGCCGCTGCCCGTGCCGCCGGAGTTCGGCGTCTGGTGCGCGCGGGTGGAGGCGGGCGAGGCGTCGATCCGCACGGCAGCGCGCGCCATGGGCGTCTCGCACGAGACGTTCCGCCGGTGGTTCAAAAGGCGCGCCTATGCCCCCGCGCAGGCGGATGCGGCCCGGACGGCCGTGTGACGGCTCAGAAGCGGCGGTCGTCCTTCCAGGGCGTCAATGTGCCGCTGGCCTCAAAGAAGCGCTCGTCTCCCTCTCCGCAGGCGAGGAAGGAGAAGGCCTGATCGTCCCCGCGCAGATACAGCTGCGTGGGCGTGTCGGGCCGGATTTCCCTGGAGTAGTTGACCAGCAGGCTCGTCAGCGCGTGCGTGCGCAGCAGCGGCGCGCCCAGACTGTCACAGATCCAGTCAATATAGCGGGCGTTGTTCACGTGGCCGTTGACGTCCAGGTCCGAATAGGCGGCTGTGTGCGCGCGCATGCGGGCGGGGCCGTCCAGCTGGGCGACGTGGTCGGGCGTGGGCAGCGGCGGCGTCAGGTCGGACGTGTCCGGCATGGAGATGCCGCTGGTCAGCGGCGAGCGCATCGCGCGGCTCTCCAGGTCGATGACGGCCCACAGCGTGTTCACGGCGGCCAGCGGCGTGCCGTCCGGCCGGCTGAAGGTGTGATAGCGCGGGCAGAAGAAGCGGTTGCTCTTGCCCGGCCAGGTGCGGTGCACGACGGCCTCGCCCAGCACGGGATACTGCCGCACCTCCAACTGCGCGCGGAAGAGCACGAAGATCAGCCCACGCGAAAGCAGCGCCTCGCGCCCAAAGCCCAGCGCGTTGGCATGGACCTCGCCGTCCTCCTGCATGCGCATGAAGATTGCCGACGGGCGCAGGCGGCCGGTGAAGTCGACGTCGCGCGCGGCCAGGGTAAACGTGGTTTCATACATACGGGACTGCATGTCCGTTCAGGCCTCCTTTGACATCCCCCGCACGGAGGACTTGCCTAAACGATACCACAATGTCCTTTCCTTGACAAGAGCGGCGCTTTGCGATACTATTAAAATCATGAAAATTTGGCGCTTTGCGCACACGGACGTGAAGGCGGCGTTTTCGGGGGCCGGAACGCGCGCCATGGAGGTATACGCGTGAAAATTCGTAGGCTGATGGCAGGTCTGCTCGCGGGAACCCTGCTGCTCTCTCCGCTGCCCGCCGCCTCTGGCGAAGAGGTGACGCTGGGCAGCTATCAATATGTCGGCGCGCGCAGCCAGGAGGCCGCTGCAACGGCAGAGCTGCTGGTGCGTGGCCTGTCGCTGACGCAGGATGCGGATGAGCCGGTGGAGGTGCCGGCGCTGGCTGGCGCGGAGTTTGGCGTCTATGTTGCGGATGCCGACGGGCAGATGCGTCCGTGGGCCAACCCGCTGTATCCGCAGGAGCCCATGCGCGTGCGCAGCGGCGAGGAGGCCGTGCGCTTTGCGCTGCCATCGGGCCAGCAGTTTTACCTGCGCCAGGAGTCCGCACCAGCGGGCTATCTGCCCATGCAGGAGGAGTACCTGCCCATCGAGGCGGGCATGTCCATTGAGGTTGTCAACGCCATGGCGGGCGAAGTCTGCGTGTCGGTCACGGATACCGCCGGCGCGCCGCTCGCGGGCGCGGGGGTGCGCCTGAGCGGGCCGGACGGCCGGACGGTGGAGGCCGAGACGGACGCGTCGGGCACGCTGACGTTCGGCGGGCTGGCCGAGGGCGCGTATACGATCGAAGAGATTCGTACCCCCGCCGGCGCGGTGGCCATCGCGCAGACGGCGCAGACCGTGCAGGTCGGCCAGGCCGCGCGCGCGCGCGTGTCGTTCGTGCACCCGCAGAAGGGACGCCTGGTCCTGACGTGCGCGCTGCGCGAGGCGGGCGAGGACGGGCAGGTGCATGAGACGCCGCTCTCTGGCCTGATGCTGGAGCTGACCGGCCCCGAGGGCACGGTGCAGCTGGAGACGGACGCGGACGGCATGGCTGTCGTATCCCTGGCAGAGGGCTCCTACAGAGCGCGCGTCCTGAACGCGCCCGAGGGGTGCTCGATGAGCGCGGAGGCGTTCGAGGCCGTCGTGGCCAACGAGCAGGAGACGCCCGTATCCCTGACGGCGTATGCGTCCGGCGGTCGCGTGGCGGTCGAGCTGGAGGCCCCGCAGGGGGCCGGCGCGGCCGTGACGCTGCGCGCGGGAGAACAGACCTACGGTCCGTTTGACGTCGAAGATGGGCTGAACGTCACGGACGTCGTGCCCGCGGGCGTCTATGCGCTGGAGGTCTCCGAGGTGGAGGCGGGCTTCCTGCCCGCGTACGAGGCGACTGTGGACGGCGCGCAGGTGGCGCTGGCCGGGGCGGAGGTGACCGTCCGCGACGCGGAGGTGACCGGCGTCGGCCTGCAGCTGCTGCCGGTCTATACGCATACGTTTACGCTCGTGGGCACGCAGGTGCAGCCCGACGGACAGGAGACGCGCACGCAGCTGGCGGGCGTGCGCCTGTACGTGCTGGACGGAGCAGGCAATCCCGTGCTGGACAGTGCGACGGGCGAGGCGCTGACGGTGCAGACGGACGAGCGCGCGCGCCTGACGGTGACGCTGCCGCAGGGCGACTATCTCCTGATGCCCGAGGAAGGACAGAACCTGCTGGCGCAGTATGCGGCGATGGGCGTCGCGTTCTCGCTGCCGGCGCAGGAGGATTCGCTCGCGCTGCCCGCGGCGCGCACGCGCGTGGTGATCAGCGCGCAGAGCGAGACGGGCGCGCGGCTGACGGGCGCGGTCTATGCGCTGACGGATGCCGCCGGCAACCGCGTGGAGCTGACCGTCGATGAAAACGGACGGGCGGTCTCCGAACTGCTGGATGCGGGCGAGTACACCGTCTCGTGCGTGCGCGCGCCCGGCGGCTACGCCGGCTGCGCGGACCTGACCGTGAGCGTTCGCCCCGGCGCGGCCGTGCAGGCGCAGATGACGCACCGCGAGCTGGGCGGCCTGTCCGTGCAGGTGCTGCTCGTGCATCTGAGCGAGGCGGGCGAGGAGGTCGCGCAGCCCGTGGCGGGCGCGAGCCTGACGCTCTATGCGCTCGCGGCGGGCGGCGATCCGCTCAATCCCGACGACTTTGCGCCCTATCCGGCGGAGGCGCCCGTGACCTATACCGCCGACGCGGAGGGCGCCATCAGCCTGCGCCTGCCGGCGGGCACGTACCGTCTCGTGCTGCGCGCGGACGGTCAGATTGAAAACGCAAACGACGGCGCGCTGACGTTCTCGGTGGAGGACGGCGTGCGCGGCGAGGCCAAGATGCGCATCGGCCAGGGATCGGGCGGCCTGGAAGTGTATTTGGAGGGCGAATGGACGGATCAGCAGACCGCGCAGACGGCTTATGCGCTGCTGCCCGATGCGGACGGCGACGGCGTCGCGGACGCGGATGCGCAGGAGATCGAGCTTGCGCCCGCCGGCAGCGGGCTGTACCGCGCGCTGAACGTCGAGCCCGGCGCCTATGTGCTGCGCCAGACGCTTGCGCCCGCGGGATACGGGCGCGCGGACGACCTGCCGGTGACGGTGCTGCCGGGCCGGCTGGCGGAGGCGTCCGTGACGATGCTCGAAAACGCGACGCTGCGCGTGAGCAAGACGGGCATCACGTTCAACAGCGATTTGCAGATGTTCAGCGTGCCGCTGGGCGCGGCATACGGCGTATACACGCTCGACGCGTCGGGGGTATATCTCCCGTATCCGGACGCGCAGGATCAGGCGGTGATCTACGCCAACGCGACGGCCGCCCAGCTGGAGGCGGGCGCGCAGGCGGCGCTGTCGCTGCCGGCCCGCCTGGAGGGCACGACGTATTACCTGCGCGAGATCGAGGACGGCGCCGCGTCCGGCTTTGTGACGGATGAGACCTACCACGCCGTCACGCTCTACTCCGGCCAGGAGCTGAGCGCGTCGATCACGGGCACGTCGGACCGTGGCTTCTTCCAGGTGACGCTCAGCGACGCAGCCACCGGCGAGCCGCTCGCCGGCGGCGAGTTTGCGCTCTATGCGCTGCATGGCGTGGGCGCGCAGCTCCAGCCGGAGCAGGAGCCCGTGCTGACGTTTGCCTGCTCGGACGGCGCGTATACGAACGACGCCGCGCTGCCCGTCGGCCGCTACCTGCTCGTGCAGCTGGCTGCGCCGGAGGGCTATATGCTCGACGCGCGCGTGCAGGAGACGCGCACGGTGCTGGAGATCACCTCGTATCTGGCCACGGGCGACAGCGTCGCGAGCGTGCAGGTGCGTTGCGCCCGCACGATGCAGCCCACGCTCGGCGGCGAGATGACCGCGTCGCTCCAGTATGCGGACGGCCGGGCGAACTTTGAACTCTCGGGCTTCATGCAGGGCGAGAACGCCGTGCCCGTCGACGGAGCGGGCCTGCTCGTCTATGGCACGGATGCGCTGGACATCGAGCGCGTGCAGCTGTCCGCAGCAACGTGCGCGGACGGGCGGCCAATCGGTGCGCGGCTGGTCTACCACCTGCGCGAGGGCGGCTGGAGGCTGGACGACGTGCGCACGTGCGATCTGAGCGCGGAAGCGGAGATCTCCCTGGCGGATGTGGAGGATGTCGTGACCGCCGCGCGCGTGCTATATATCGACCTGCAGACCGGCGAGGAGGCGGCGCCTGCCGGCCTGTGCGCGCAGGGCATGCGCGTCGAGGCTGCGCTCGTCAGCGAAGCCGACGCGCAGATCCAGATGAACGCGCAGCGCCTGGGCACGTATACATATGCCGACGCGCGCGGGGAAAACGAGCAGACCGGCACGCTGGACGGGCAGGCCTGCAGCGACATGATCACCGGCGTGGTCACGCAGGAGAGCATCCAGCGCGCCCAGCGCGCGGCGTCTCTCGACGCGGCGGTTGCGGGCGTCGTGTTTGACGATGCGGACGGCGACGGCTGGATGCGTCCGCAGGGCCAGGCGGGCATTGAGGGCGCATATGTCGCGCTGCTCGACACTGCAGGCCAGGTGGCTGCGCAAACGGTGACGGCCGCGGACGGCGCGTACCGCTTCGAAGGGCTGGATGTGGGCACATACCGCGTGCAGGTGTCGCTGCCCGAGGGACTGCGCGTCACGCAGCGCCGGGACGGCCTGGGCGGCGGCGCATATATCGACGAACTGGGCCTGTCCGAGCCCTTCGAGCTGACGGCGGAGCAGGCGTTTGCGGGCGTCAACGTCGGCGCACTGCAGGGCGCGGCCATTCGCGGCGAGGCGTTCGCCGACGCCAATGCGGATGGCGTGCGCGGCGCGGACGAGGCGGCGCTTGCGGGCGTGCGCGTCACGCTGCTGGACGAGGCGGGCGCGCAGCTTGCGACCGTCTCCACCGATGAGAGCGGCGCGTTCTATATGGACGAACTCTTCCCGGGCGAGTACAGCCTGCGTTTTGACGCGCCCGACGGCTATGCGGCCGTGGGCGCACAGGGGCTGACGGTCCCGCGCAACGGCGCCTATGCGCAGACGGTCCCGGCGACGCTGACGGCGGGCGAGGTGTCGCTCGCGTATGCGGCGGGCTTCGTGCGCACGGGCGAGGTGACGGGCAGCGTCTTCCTGGACGCGGATGCGGACGGCATGCGCGGCGCAGGGGAGGCAGCCTTTGTGGGCGTGACGGTGCGCCTGATCCGCGATGTGAACGGTCAGGCGGTCCAGACCGCCGAGACGACCACGGACGCGCAGGGGGAGTACGCCTTTGTGCGCGTGCGCGCGGGCGAATACCGGGTGCTCTTCGAACTGCCCGAGGGCTATGTCTTCTCGCGCTACGCGCCCGAGGGCGGCAGCGACGTCTATGGTGCGGTGACCGCAAGCGGCGCGACGCGTCCCTTTGCGCTGGAGGCGGGCGACCGCGTCGAGGGTATGGACGCAGGTGCGACACAGCCGGCGGCGCTGACGGTCGTCTGCTGGCAGGATACGCAGTATGACGGCGTGATGACCGCCTCCGAGATCGGCCTGGAGGGCGTGCGCGTGACGCTCACGCGCCTGGAGGACGGCGTGAGCGGCCAGGAGCTGACGCTCGACACGGACGCCGAGGGGCGCGCCGTGTTTGGCGCGGTCAGCCCGGGCACGTATGTGCTCTCCTATGCGCTGCCGGACGCCTGGCGCACGACGAAGAACGTCGAGCGCGAGGGCGCCATTGTCAGCGCGGTGCCGATGTCTGCCGACGCGACGGGCGAGACGGAGCCGTTCGTCCTGTCCATGGGTCAGGCGGACGCGGCGCTGTACATCGGCGCGATGATCTCCGGCTCCATTCGCGGCAGCGCCTTTGCGGATGCGGACGACAACGGCCTGTGGGATGCGGGCGAGGCCGCGCTCTCAGGCGTACAGGTCGACCTGCTGTCGGCCAGCGGCGAGATGATTGCCACGACCGCCACGGATGCGGACGGCGCCTACGCCTTTGAGGGGCTCGCGCCTGGCGCGTACAGCGTGCGCTTTACGGCGCGCGGACGCTGCTTCTCCGGTACGAGCGCGACCGCCTCGCGCGGCTGTGCGCCGCGCACGGACGAGGAGGTCTCCCAGACGAAGGAGCTGACCGTCGCCATGGGCGGAAGCCTGGGCGATGTCGACGCGGGCGTCGTGCAGACCGCCACGGTCTCCGGCCGCATCTTCGAGGACAGCGACGGCGACGGCGCGATGGGCGCCTCGGAGCGCATGCTGCCGGGCGTCACGGCGGAGCTCATCTTCGTGGATTCCAACCGCGTCCTGCAGCAGACCGTCACGGCCTCGGACGGCGCGTTCGTGTTCGCCTCCGTGCGCCCGGGCAGTTACAGCGTGCGCGTGACGTTGCCGGACGGCTATGTCTTCACGGCGGGTGCGCCGCTGGAGAGCGCGCGCGACGGCGAGGGGACGACTGCGCCCGTCCAGGTGGATGCGGGCGCGGCGGTCGACGCGCTGGAGTGCGGCGCGCTGATCATGGGCTCCGTCTCGGGCGTCGTCTGGGACGACGCGGACTACAATGGCCTGTGCGAAGAGGATGCGGACGGCGTGCGCGGCGCGGTGATTGAGCTGCTGAACGCGGACGGGAATGTCGTGCAGACGCAGACGACGCTGCGCACCGGCGCGTTTGCCTTCGAGCAGCTGATGCCGGGCAGCTACAGCGTGCGCGTGACGCTGCCGGACGGCTATGTCCTCACGCGTATGGGCGACAGCGCCGTCGCAGCGGCCGGCGAGCGCGTCGGCCAGGCGGAGAGCTTTGTTCTGGCGATGGGTGAGCAGCGCGAGAATGTGCGCATGGGCGGCCTGGAGCCGGCCAGCCTGGAGGGCAAGGCCTGGCAGGACCTCAATGACGACGGCCGCCGCGGCGGCAGCGAGCCGGGCATGTCCGGCGTGCAGGTCTCCCTTTGGCAGGGAGAGACGCTCGTCGCCCAGACCACGACGGATGAGACGGGCGCGTGGCGCTTTGACGGCGTCATGCCCGGCGAATATGCGCTGCGCGCCGCGCTGCCCGAGGGGTATGCGTTTGCACGCCAGCGCGAGGACGGCAAGAACACAAGCGACATCGCCACCGTTGAGACGCTCGAGGGCGTCAGCGCATCCTTTGCGCTCGAGAGCGGGCGCACGCACAGCGCGCAGATCGGCGTCGTTGGCGTGGGCGAGGTGACCGGCACGGTCTGGCTCGACAGCGCGTACGACGGCTACATGGCCGCGGGCGAGTCGGGCGTCGCGGGCGCGCTGGCGGAGCTGCTGGACGAGGATGGGCAGGCGCTCATGCAGGCCTATACGGACGAGCATGGACGCTATGCCTTCACGCGCGTGCGCACGGGCGTCTACAGCGTGCGCTTTGTCCTGCCGGACGGGGAGATCTTCACCCTGACGCCCGAGGACGGCGACAGCCGCGTGCCCCAGGCGGACCAGAGCGAAGGCCAGACCGCGCAGATGGAGCTGCAGATGGGCGCATCCATCGCGGATGTGAACGCAGGCGTCATCATCGCCGGTTCCATCGAAGGCGAACTGTTCATCGACCGCGACGGCGACGGGCTGCGCGCGCAGGGCGAAGAGGCGCTCGGCGGCGCGCTCGTGGAGCTGCTTCAGGGCGGCACGGTCGTCGCCTCCGTCTCCACGGACAGCGCGGGTGGCTTTGCGTTCACGACGCTGCGTCCGGGCGCGTATCGCGCGCGCATCTCGCTGCCGGACGGCTATCTGTTCGGCCTGAACGTCGCACTGAACCTGGCCGACCCGGACGACGCCCAGGGCGAGACGGGCGAGCTGCAGCTGGACATGGGCTGCTCGATCGACGGGCTGAGCTACCCGACGCTGCCCGAGGTGCGCGTCGGCGGCCGCGCCTGGGAGGACCTGAACGTCGACGGCCTGCGCGGCGCGGACGAGCCCGTGCTGGCCGGCACGGCGGTAGAGCTGCTGTGCCGCACGGACGGCGAGTGGCGCGCGGTGCGGGCCTGCACCGTGGCCGAGGACGGCGCGTACCTGTTTGACCGGCTGCGTCCCGGGACCTATGCGGTCCGCTTCACGCTGCCCAGCGGCTACCTGTTCACCGACAACGCGCCGGATGCGGCAGATCTGGGCTCCGACGTGGCCGTCGTGCCCGGCCAGACCGGCACGACCGCCGAGATGGCGCTCTCAATGGGGGACGCGCGCGAGCACGTCGATGTCGGCGGCATCCGGCCTGCGCGCTTGGGCGACACCGTCTGGCTGGACGAGAACGGCAACGGCCTGCAGGACTACGGCGAAGCCTTCGTCTCCGACGTGCAGCTGGAGCTGTACGCCGTCGGCGCGGATGGCGCGCTGACGCTGACGCAGTCGGCGGTCAGCGACGCCTACGGCCGCTACCGCATGGACGCCCTGCGCCCGGGCCGCTACGTGCTGCGGGCAATCCTGCCGGAGGGCCGTGCCTTTGCGGCCGCCGCGCAGGGCATGCCCGAGATCGACAGCGACATCACCTCCACCGGCGAGGACTTTGGCCAGACCGATGTCTTTACCCTGGGTTCCGGCCAGACGCTTCTGAACGTCGACGTCGGACTGCAATGACTCCCTCAACGGCGCGGGCTTCAACGCCCGCGCCGTTTTTTTGTTTTTTGGAAAATACGAACAAATGTTTGCAATATGCTCGAAAGGGTGCTATAATGGACGCAGAAGACGAAGAAGGGAAGCGGAAGAGGTGGACATCTGGAAAAAGCTCGCCATCCTGTCGGATGCGGCCAAGTATGACGCGGCGTGTACATCCAGCGGCGCGTCGCGCAGGGGGACGGGCGGCCTGGGCAACGCCGTGTCGTGCGGCATCTGCCACAGCTTTGCGGCGGACGGGCGGTGCATCGCGCTGCTGAAGGTGCTCATGAGCAACGCCTGCGTGGGCGACTGCCGGTACTGCCAGTCGCGCTGCTCCGCGGACGGTCCGCGCGCGACGTTTACGCCCGAGGAGCTGGCGGAGCTGACGATCTCGTTTTACCGGCGCAACTACATCGAGGGGCTCTTTCTCTCCTCGGCGATCGTGCGCTCGCCGGACTACACCATGGAGCTGATGATCGACGCGCTCGCCCGCCTGCGCCATGAGCACGGGTTTCATGGCTACATCCACGCCAAGGCGATCCCCGGCGCGTCGCCCGCGCTGGTGGAGCGGCTGGGGCTGCTGGCCGACCGCCTGAGCGTCAACATCGAGCTGCCCAGCGAGGCGTCGCTGCGCCGCCTGGCGCCGCACAAGACGAAGGCGTCCATCCTCGCGCCGATGGCGCAGATCCGCGACCGCGCCGTACAGGGAGAACGTGAGCTCGCGCTGTACCGGGGCGCGCCGCGCTTTGCGCCCGCCGGGCAGAGCACGCAGATGATCGTCGGCGCCTCGCCCGAAACGGACGCGCAGATCCTGCGCCTGACGCAGGGGCTGTACCGCAAATACCGGCTGCGGCGCGTATTCTACTCGGCCTACATCCCGGTGGGGGACGCGCGGGCGCTGCCGGTCAAGGCGCCGCCGCTGCTGCGTGAGCACAGGCTCTATCAGGCCGATTGGCTGCTGCGCTTTTATGGCTTCACGGCCGAAGAAATCCTGGACGGGGCCGAACCGATGCTCGACCCGCGGCTGGATCCCAAGTGCGCCTGGGCGCTGCGCCATCCGGAGCGGTTCCCCGTGGACGTCAACCGCGCGCCGCTGGAGGAGATCCTGCGCATCCCGGGCGTGGGCGTGCGCACGGCGCGGCGCATCGTCAGCGCGCGGCGGGAGGCGCCCCTGACGTTCGAGGGGCTGAAGAAGCTCGGCGCCGTCACCCGGCGCGCGCAGTTCTTCGCCGCGTGCGCGGGCGGCGTGCAGCCGGGGCTCCGCGCCGGACGCGAGGCGGTATGCAGCCAGCTGACGGCCGCATGCCGCGTGCCGGGCCTGACGGGCGGGGAGCAGCTCTCGCTCTTTGACCAGAGGCCGCAACTGCTGCTGGGAGGGATATGAGATGGAATACGTATATGACGGCACGTTCGACGGCCTGCTGTGCTGTATCTTTCGCGCGTTTGAGCGGCGGGAGGACCCGGACGAGGTGCACCCCTGCATGCCCGCGCAGCTGTCCATGCTGGGCGAGCCCGTGCGCGTACAGACGGATGCGGCGCGCGCACGGCGCGTGGAGGCGGGCATCGTGCGCACGGCGGGCGTGCAGGCGCTCTGCCATGTGCGCGACGCGGTGTTCTCGTGCAACCCGCACGCCGGGCGCGACGCCCTGCGCTACGCGCGCCTCGTCTTCCGCTACGGACCGGCGGTCCACGACCTGCTGACGGACGACACGCTGCTGCGCGTGCGCGAGACGTCGCAGCGGCTGTGGACGGAGACGCACCGCCTGCGCGAGTTTCTGCGCTTTCGCGAGCTGGCAAACGGCGTGTTCATCGCGGAGATGACGCCGGACAACGACGTGACGGAGCTGCTCATGCCGCACTTTGCCGACCGCTTCGGCGACATGCCCTTTGTGCTGCACGACCGGGGGCGGCAGAAGGCAGGCGTGTGGGACACGCACACCTGGGTGCTCGCCTCCTCGGAGCGCATGCAGCTGCCGCCCATGCACGCGCGCGAGGCCGAATACGCGTCGCTTTGGAAGACCTTTTATGACGCCGTGGCGATCCGGGAGCGGAACAACCCGCGCCTGCGCCGGCGGTTCATGCCGCAGAAGTACTGGCGCGACCTGCCCGAGATGCAGGAGCGCGCGGTTTTCAGGTGAGCCGAAAGAAAAATCCCGAAAAATGGAGGAAAAGCGCTGCGCGCGGCGAAACCCAATGTCAGCCACATGAAACGAGGAGATGAGGACGCCATGAACGTCGGCATTTGCATCCGGCACGCCGCGCAGGACATGCGCGAGAAGTTTATGGACGCCGCGGCGCGCGGCTTTCAACACTGCCAGCTCATCAGCTGGGAACCGCAGCTGTGGACGGACGAGGAGGCGGAGCGCATCCGCGCCTGTTGCGCCGGGAGCGGCGTGGAGATCACCGCATTCTGGTGCGGATGGGTCGGCCCGCGCATCTGGAACTTTGTGGACGGCCCCGAGACGCTCGGCCTTGTGCCGCCGGCCTACCGGTTTGTGCGCATGCAGAACCTCATGGACGGCGCGGACTTCGCCCGCAAGCTCGGCGTCACGGACGTCGTGAGCCACATGGGCTTCATCCCCGAATCGCCCAGCGATCCCAACTACGCGGGCTTCGTCTCCGCCATCCGCGCGGTCGCCGCGCACCTGCAGGACAACGGGCAGAACCTGCTGTTCGAGACCGGCCAGGAGACGCCCGTGGCCATGCTGCGCTGCTTTGAGGACGTGGGCGGCGGCAACCTGTTCGTCAACCTCGACCCGGCCAACCTGATCCTGTACGGCAAGGCCAACCCGGTCGACGCGCTGGACGTATTCGGCCGCTACGTGCGCGGCGTGCACGCCAAGGATGGGCTGTACCCGGTCAATGGGCGCGAGCTGGGCGCAGAGGTGCGCATCGGCGCGGGCAAGGTCGACTTTCCGCGCCTCATCGCCCGCCTGCGCGAGGCGGGCTTTGACGGCAGCCTGACCATCGAGCGCGAAATCGAGGGCGAGGAGCAGATTCGGGACATCATGGCCGCCAAGACCTATCTGAACGGCCTCATCGCGGCGCAATAAGGAGGAATGGCACATGCTGAAGGTCGGCATCGCCGGCACGGGCGGCATCAGCTCCGCCCATCTCAAGGGCTGGGAAAACATCCCGGAGGCCCGGCTCGTCGCCGCCTGCGACATCCGCCCGGAAAAGGTCGATCCCGTGGGGGAGAAGTACGGCTGCCATGTCTATTATGACCTGGATGAGATGCTCCAGCGCGAACAGCTCGACGTGCTGGACATCTGCCTGCCCACGTACCTGCACGCGGATACGGCCGTCAAGGCGATCGAGCGGGGCATTCACGTGCTGACGGAAAAGCCCGTCTCCCTGCACCGCGAGGACGTCGCGCGCGTATACGGCGCGGCCCGGGCGAAGGGCGTGCGCGTCATGGTGGCGCAGGTGCTGCGATTCTGGCCGGAGTACGAGCGGCTGCAGCGGGCGTTTGACAGCGGCGAGTTCGGCCGGCTGCTCAGCGGCAACATGACCCGCCTGGGCAACACCCCCAAGTGGAGCTGGGACGGCTGGATGCGCGACCCCGCGCGCAGCGGGCTCGTGCCGTTTGACCTGCACATCCACGATCTGGACTTCATGATCCACGCCTTCGGCGTGCCGCAGCAGATCGCGTGCGACCGCGCGGGCAACGACCGGCAGGACTATCTGAGCGTCACGTACCGCTATGCGGACTTCTTCATCCGCGCCGAGGCCGCGTGGTACGACTGCACCTACACGTTCACGGCAACCTATCGCTTCCAGTTTGAGCGCGCGGTGATGGAATACAAGGACGGTACGCTCACGATCTTCCATCAGGATGGGCGCAGCGAGGCGTTCGTGCAGGACGAGGACGCCCCCGAAAACGGCATCAACCTGCCCAAGAGCAACGCATACTACAACGAGATCCGCTACTTCACGGACTGCGTGCTCGCCGGGCGCGACTGCGACCGCGTCCGGCCCGAGGAGCTCGAGGCCGTGCTGGATACCATCGCCAAGCTGTGATCTTTCGCCGCTCCCGCGCGCCGCGGGGGCGGCTATTTTTTGTCCTCGCGCTGAAGGCTCGTGCGCACGCGAAGCCACAGCGCCGCCGTGTCCACCGGGAACGCCTCCGCCTCGCGCCGTAGCGCCTCCCGCAGCGCCCGGTCCAGGGGGTCATTGTAGCGGTCCATGCCGTTCCTCCCGTTCGATCATCGTGCGCAGCCGCCTGCGCGCCGCGTGCAGGCGCGACTTCACCGTCGTCGCGGGCAGTCGCAGGATGGCCGCCACCTCCCGCTCGGTCATCCCCTGGTAGTACATGAGCAGCACCGGCAGGCGGTGCTTCTCCGGCAGGCGGTCGACCATCCGCAGCAGCCGCTGCGCCCGCTCGACCCGCAGCACCGACTCCTCCGGCGACGGAATCGCGCCGTCCTCCTCCACGCGCGGCAGCAGCGTCACGTCCTCCATCGGCACGCTGCGCCCCGCGCGCCGGCAGTACGAGCGCGCATGGTTGACGACGATGCGCGAGAGCCAGGCGTCAAAGCGCTGCGCCTCGCGCAGCGAGCTCAGGTGCCGGATGGAGGCGATCAGCGCGTCCTGCACGACGTCCTGCGCGGCGGCATGATCGCGCGTGATGAGGTAGGCCAGGCGCGTCATGCGGTCGATCCGCCCGGTGAACAGCGCCTCCTGCGCCAGCACATCCCCGGCCGCCGCCCGCTGAAAGAGCGCCAGTTCCTTTTCTTCCATGCTGCCCCTCCGATGCACTTGCTGCGCACTCAGTCTGCCCGCCGGCGCAGGGTTTCATCCGGGACGTCTATTACCATCGGCACATCATTGTTTAATGTGCATAAATAAATGGTCAAAGTTCTCTTGTTTTACACATTGCTGACTTTCTTTGACTATGGTATACTGCTACCACAAACAGGAGATGTTTGAAAAGGGCGGCGCAGGGCGCCGCGATAGGGAGGCGAAGCACAGATGGATGCGCAGAGGTTTACACAAAAGTCGCTGGAGGCCATCTCGCTGGCACAGCGCATAGCGTCGGACAACCAGAGCGTGCAGATCGAGCAGCTCCATTTGCTATATGCGCTGGCGAGCCAGCCGGAGGGGCTGATCGGCCAGCTGATCACGAAGATGGGCGCGGACGCGGCGGCGTTCGAGGCGGCGTGCCGCCAGGAGGTCGAGCGGATGCCGCGCATGAGCGGCCCAGGCCGCGAGGCGGGGAAGATCTACGTCGCGCCGGACGTGGACGCGGTGCTCTCCGAGGCGGAGAAACAGGCGGAGCACATGCGCGACGAGTATATCTCCGTGGAGCATCTGTTCATGGCGCTGCTGGAGAAGGGCAACCGCGCGGTGCAGCAGCTGCTGAGCCGGTTCGGCATCCGCAAAAAGGAATTTCTCACGGCGCTGCAGGCCGTGCGCGGCAACGCGCGCGTGACCAGCGACAGCCCGGAATCGACCTACGACGTGCTCAAGAAGTACGGCTCGGATCTGGTGGAGCTGGCGCAGAAGAGCAAGCTGGACCCGGTCATCGGGCGCGACGCGGAGGTGCGCAACGTCATCCGCATCCTCTCGCGCAAGACGAAGAACAACCCGGTGCTCATCGGCGAGCCGGGCGTGGGCAAGACGGCGATCGCCGAGGGCCTGGCACAGCGCATCGTACGCGGCGACGTGCCCGACAGCCTCAAGGAGCGGCGTATCTTCTCCCTGGACATGGGCGCGCTGATCGCGGGCGCGAAGTTCCGCGGCGAGTTTGAGGAGCGCCTCAAGGCCGTGCTGGAGGAGGTCAAGAAGAGCGAGGGCCGGATCATCCTGTTCATCGACGAGCTGCACACGATCGTCGGCGCGGGCAAGACCGAGGGCTCCATGGACGCGGGCAACCTGCTCAAGCCCCTGCTGGCGCGTGGCGAGCTGCACTGCATCGGCGCTACGACGCTCAACGAATACCGCCAGTACATCGAGAAGGACGCGGCGCTGGAGCGGCGCTTCCAGCCGGTGATGGTCGACGAGCCGACGGTGGAGGACACCATCTCCATCCTGCGCGGCCTCAAGGAGCGCTATGAGGTCTTCCACGGCGTCAAGATTCAGGACCAGGCGCTCATCGCCGCCGCGACGCTGTCCAACCGCTATATTTCCGACCGCTTTCTGCCCGACAAGGCCATCGACCTGGTCGATGAGGCCTGCGCAATGATCCGCACCGAGATGGACTCCATGCCCCAGGAGCTGGACGACATCCGCCGCAAGATCATGCAGCACGAGATCGAGGAGGCCGCCCTCAAGAAGGAGACGGACGCCATCTCGCAGGAGCATCTGGCCGAGATCCAGAAGGAGCTCGCGGACATGCGCGCGCGCTTCAACGAGATGAAGGCCAAGTGGGAGAACGAGAAGCAGTCCATCGGCAAGGTGCAGAAGCTGCGCGAGGAGATCGAGCAGGTCAACGCGCAGATTGAAAAGGCGCAGCGCGAATACGACCTCAACCGCGCCGCGGAGCTCAAGTACGGCCGCCTTCCGCAGCTGCAGCGCGAGCTGGAGGAGGAGGAAAAGATCGCCGAGAGCGAGAAGCAGCGCCGCACGCTGCTGCGCGACAAGGTGACGGAGGAGGAAATCGCCCGCATCGTCGCCCGCTGGACGGGCATCCCGGTCGCCAAGCTCATGGAGGGCGAGCGCGAAAAGCTGCTGCACCTGGACGAGGTGCTGCACCAGCGCGTCATCGGCCAGGATGAGGCCGTCGAAAAGGTGACGGAGGCCATCCTGCGCTCGCGGGCGGGCATCGCCAACCCGGCGCGGCCGATCGGCTCGTTCCTGTTCCTGGGCCCCACGGGCGTGGGCAAGACGGAACTGGCCAAGGCGCTGGCGCAGGCGCTCTTTGATGATGAGAAGAACATGGTGCGCATCGACATGAGCGAGTACATGGAGAAGTACTCCGTCTCGCGGCTGATCGGCGCGCCCCCGGGATATGTCGGCTACGACGAGGGCGGCCAGCTGACGGAGGCCGTGCGCCGCAGGCCCTACAGCGTCGTACTCTTTGACGAGGTGGAAAAGGCGCACCCGGACGTGTTCAACGTCCTGCTGCAGGTGCTCGACGACGGTCGCATCACCGACTCGCAGGGCCGCACGGTGGACTTCAAGAACACCATCATCATCCTGACCTCCAACCTCGGATCGCAGGCCATCCTCGAGGGCATCGACGCGCAGGGCAACATCAGCGAGGAGGCGCGCGCCCAGGTCGACGGCCTGCTGCGCCGCCAGTTCCGCCCGGAGTTCCTCAACCGCCTGGACGAGATCGTCTTCTACAGGCCGCTGACCAAGGACGAGATCTTCTCGATCGTCGACCTGCAGATGGCGGACCTCAACCGCCGCCTGGCCGACAAGCAGCTGACGGCCGTGCTGACCCCCGCCGCGCGCCAGTATGTGGTCGATCAGGGCTACGACCCCGTCTACGGTGCGCGCCCGCTCAAGCGCTTCCTGCAGCGCAAGGTCGAGACGCTCATCGCCCGCAAGCTCATCGCTGACGAGGTCGCGCCCCGCAGCGAGCTGATCGTCGACTACGACGGCAACGAGCTCACCCTCGCCGCCGAACAGCCCTATCAGGTCCGGTAAGGCCGCGCGCCGCTCCGTCCATGCAGGCGGAGCGGCGCTTTGTCTTCCATCGCGGCGTTGACATTCGGCCAAGGAAAAAGATGCCGAAAAGTCAGACGGGCCATCCCCTTGACAGAGCTGGCGTCCTATACTATAATGTCCGCAGAGATCGGGAGAATTCCTGAGGTGTGCGCGAGTCTCCAGTTTTTACCCACATTTTCACAACCGGAGTCTGCGTCGGCGCATGGATGTCATGCCCCCGTGTTATCACGCCAGGGGACGGCAGCAAGTGAGCCGCAGGGCACCGACCTGCCGAGCGGCGGGTGAAAAAACGGCGACGGACGGCACTTTGGGATTTTCGCTTGATACGGAAAGGGCGGCGCGAAGGCGTCGCCCTTTTGCGCGCAATCGCTGCAACAGAGAGGAAAAGCGGCGCGGGGCGCAGAATCTTCAACGCATGCACGGAACGCGCGCATTGGCGCGCGACACGAAAGGAGACGATCCCCATGAACGAGCGCTTTCAGACGGCGCCGGACGGCGTCGACCCCGCACGCGTGCCGGGGCGCAGGCTGTACAACGGCGTGGAGATGCCCGCCGTCGGGCTGGGCACGTTCGGCTCGGACAAGTACGGCGCGGAGCAGGTTGCGCAGGCGGTCGGCGAGGCGCTGCGCCTGGGCTACCGGCTGATCGACTGCGCGGCGTGCTACGGCAACGAAGCGCAGGTCGGGCGCGCGCTGCGCGGGGCGCTGGAGGCCGGCCTGGACCGCGGCGAGCTGTTCATCATTTCCAAGGTGTGGAACGACTGCCACGCGCCCCGGGACGTGCGCGCCTCGTGCGAGCGGAGCCTGCGCGATCTGGGCCTCTCCTACCTGGACGCCTATCTCGTGCACTGGCCGTTCCCCAACGCGCATGCCCCAGGCTGCGACGTGGCGGCGCGCGACCCGCACGCGCGGCCGTATATCCATGCGGAATTCATGGAGACCTGGCGGGCGATGGAGCGCCTGGTCGACGACGGCCTGGTGCGCAGCATCGGCGTGAGCAACGTGACGATCCCCAAGCTCGCGCGCATCCTGCAGGAAGCGCGCATCCGCCCCGCGCTCAACGAGATGGAGCTGCACCCGAGCTTTCAGCAGGGCGAGCTGTTCCAGTTCTCGCTCGACCATGGCATCCAGCCGGTCGGCTATTGCCCGCTCGGCTCGCCCTCGCGCCCGGAGCGCGACCGCACCCCGGAGGACATCAGCGACCTGGACATGCCAGGCCTTGTGCAGATTGCGCGCAAGCACGGCGTGCACCCGGCGCTGATCTGCCTGAAGTGGGCCGTGCAGCGCGGCCAGGTGCCCATCCCCTTCTCGGTCAAGCGTGAACAGATGCTCTCCAACCTGCGCGCGGTCGTCGAGGACCCGCTCACGCCCGAAGAGATGCACGCCCTGCGCGCGCTGGACCGCAACGACCGCAAGATCAAGGGCCAGGTCTTCCTCTGGCCGGGCGCGGGCAGCTGGCTGAACCTGTGGGACGTGGACGGCACGATCCCCGGTTGGGATGGCTACGGCTCCAACGCATGAAAAGGCGCCCCCGGCTCAAGGCCGGGGGCGCTTGCATTGGCATGGGGTGTCAGGCGTTCGCCGGGGCGGACGCATCCGCCGTCTCGGGCGCTTCCGGCTCCTCTTGGAAGGCGGACAGCCCCGCCACGGCGCTGATGGGCAGCGAGAAGACGACCGCCTGCGCCTTGGTCGCCGCGCCGGCGCCCTCCATGATGGCGCGCATGATCGGCGTGCGGTCCTCCGACTTCGCCACGATGAGCACCATCTCCTTTTCCGAGGCGATCTTCACGCCGAAGAACTGCTCCGCCAGGCCCGTACCCGTGCCCTTGGCGTGCACGATGGTGCCGCCGCCGGCCTTCGCCTTGCGGGCGGATTCCATCACCAGGTCGGTGTAGCCGGTGTTGGCGATTGCGATGATCAGCTCGTGCGCCGTCTTTTCCATGCGTCTTTCCTCCTTGGCCGCCCGGCGGGCGTCTTCGTCGATCGTCTGTCCGATGAGCACCTGCGCCGCGGTCTGGCCGCCCAGGCTGGCCAGCGGGATGGACAGGGCGATGCCGTTGCCGGCGATGTCGATGTGCATGCGGTGGATGAGCGCGTGCATCAGGCGCTTTTCAGTCTCGGCGCCGCACGCACACATCAAGATGGTCTTTTCGCTGGCCTCCAGGCCCAGAAAGTGGAGCATGGACCGGCTGGCCGTGCCGCTGGCCGGCGTGCCCAGCACCGTCTGTACGCCCAGGCTGCGGTACAGCTTGAGGTATTCGTCCGTATAGTCGCGCGTGACGATCGCGAGAACCCAGTTAAATGTGCTCATGCTTCACCTCAGATCAGCTCGATGATGTCCTCAAGCGCAGCGGGCTCGACGGCGGCCGGACGGCGCGCGCTCTTGAACTGGAAGTACAGGCCCATCACCTGGATGGTGATCAGCGGCGTCATGGCGACCATGGCGATCACGCCGAAGGCGTCGGCGACGATGTTGCCGCCCACTGCGTCGCAGGCGCCCATCGCAAAGGGCAGCAGAAACGTCGCCGTCATCGGGCCCGAGGCGACGCCGCCCGAGTCGAACGCGATGGATGTAAAGATCTTGGGCACGACGAAGGACAGCGCGATCGCCACGGCATAGCCGGGGATCAGCAGCCACATGACCGACAGCCCCGTCAGCACGCGCAGCATCGACAGCCCCAGCGAGATCGACACGCCCACCGCCAGCGCCAGGTTCATCGCGCGCTGCGGGATCGCGCCGGAGGTGATCTCCTCCACCTGGCGGTTGAGCACGTGCACGGCGGGCTCGGCCGCGACGATGAAGTAGCCGATGACCATCGCGATGGGCAGCAGGATCCAGTTGTAGGGCAGCGAGGCGATCATCTTGCCCAGGTAGTTGCCCGCGGGCATGAAGCCCACGTTGACGCCCGTCAGGAAGAGCACCAGACCGGCGAACGTGTACACGAAGCCGACCAGCATACGCGCAAAGTCCGCCCCGCGCAGGCGCATGCACGCAATCTGGAACACGATGAAGAACGCCACCATCGGCAGCAGCGCCGACAGCACCTCGTGCAGGTAGGTGGGCAGCGCCGCGGTGAACAGCTCGATCAGGCCGCGCGAGTCGGCCACGTCCGGCACGACCACGGGCACGTAGCTGCCGCCCTCGCTGCGGTAGAAGATGCCCAGCAACAGCGTGGCCAGGATCGGGCCCACGGAGCACAGGGCGACCAGGCCAAAGCTGTCGTTTTCGGCATGTTTGTCCGAGCGCATGGACGAGACGCCCACGCCCAGCGCCATGATGAACGGCACGGTCATCGGGCCGGTCGTCACGCCGCCCGAGTCGAACGCGATGGCCCAGAAGTCAGAGGAGACGAACGGGCACATCACGAACACCAGCGCGTAGAAGGCCACGAGCATTGTGCCCAGGCGGATGCCGAAGAGCACGCGCAGCAGCGCCACCACCAGGAACACGCCCACGCCCACCGCGACCGACCAGATGATCACCGGGTTGGGGATGGAGGGCACCTGGTTGGCCAGCACCTGCAGGTCGGGTTCGGAGATGGTGACGATGATGCCGATCAGAAAGCCGACGAACGCGACGACCCACAGCCTGCGGGATTTGGTGATCGCCGCGCCCAGACGTTCGCCCAGCGGGGTCATGAACAGGTCGGCGCCCAGCGTGAACAGGCACATGCCCAGAATGAGCATCGCCGCGCCGATGAGGAAGGCCGTCAGCGTCGCCACGGGGATGGGCGATACGCTGAAGCACAGCAGCAGCACGATGAGCGTGACCGGGGCGACGGACGTGAGGGCCTCGGAGAACTTTTCCCGCATGACGCTGCGGTGCTGATAGAACAGTTGTGCGTTTTTTGCGTGTTTGATATGCATGACACCCTCCTTTGTGTCTTTATATTATTTTATATCTAATTTGATTATAGCAAAAAATGCGCCGCCGCGCTATTCGCGGAAGTGACAAATCCCGGGGATCGCGTGAAAGGATGGCGCAAAGCAGGATTTTTTTTGCGGCGCGTAGAATCCTAAATCCATACTGGAACGACGCGCAAACGGGGGGACAAACGATGCGCTTTGTCAAGATGCACGGCCTAGGCAACGACTACATCTACGTCGACACGACGCGCGAGCGTGTGGAGGACCCGCAGGGCTTGGCCGTGGCCATGAGCCGGCCCCACTTTGGCGTGGGCGCGGATGGGCTGGTGCTCATCGGCGCGTCGCAGTGCGCCGACCTGTCCATGCGCATGTTCAACGCGGACGGGTCCGAGGGCGAGATGTGCGGCAACGCCGTGCGCTGCATCGGCAAGTACGCCTATGAGCGCGGCCTCGTGCGCCGGGAGACGATGACGCTGCAGACGCGCGCGGGCGTCAAGACGCTGCGCCTGACGGTGGAGGACGGCCGGGTCTCGCGCGTGCGCGTGGACATGGGCGCGCCCATCCTGGACGGCCCGTCGATCCCCGCGCTGCTGGGCGAGGGACGGATCGTGCGCCGGCCGCTGGAGGCGGGCGGGCGCGCATTCGAGGTCACGTGTGTGAGCATGGGCAATCCCCACGCGGTGATCTTCCTGCACGAGGACGTCGACGCGTTCGACGTGGGCCGCTACGGCCCGCTGCTGGAGCGGCACGCGGCGTTTCCCAACCGCACGAACGTCGAGTTCGCCGCGCTCGTCGCGCCCGGTCGCATCCGCATGCGCGTGTGGGAGCGGGGCAGCGGCATGACGCTGGCGTGCGGCACCGGCGCGTGCGCCACGGCGGTGGCCGCGTCCCTGTGCGGGCTGACCGGGGAGCGGTCGACCCTCGTGCTCGACGGCGGCGAGCTGGACGTGGAGTGGAGCGGCGGGACGGTGTACATGACGGGCCCAGCGGCGTTCGTGTTTGAGGGCGAGTGGCCGGCGTAAGGCGCCTGCACGGAATAAACGCACGGGCTGAAACGTCTTTATACGTGGAGAAGAAACCCGCCCGTGCGGCGGGCAGTGAAACGACAAAAGCATCCGAAAGGGGAGAAGAACATGAGAAAGGGATTGCTTTGCCTGGCTGTGGCGCTGTTGGGCTGCCTGCTGGCCTGCGGCGCGTTGGCGGACACCGTGGTGATCGACAACCAGAACGCCGCGGGCGGCAACAAGCGCCTGAACCTGCGCACGGAGCCCGACACGAAGTCCGGCACGCTGGGCATGCTCTACGACGGCGCACAGGCCGAGCGCCTGGGCGAGACCGGCGAGTGGAGCCAGATCTCCTTTGGCGGCCAGACGGGCTACGTGCTCACGCAGTATCTCATCACGCCCGAGGAGGCGCAGGCCAAGGGCCTGGCCGAGGGCGGCGCCGCCAAGGCGGACGTGCCGCTGCCGATGGAGACGCTCACGCTCTACAGCGCGCCCGGCTCGGATGCGGACAAGGCCGTCGCCGAGCTGCCCAGCGGAACGGAGCTACGCATCCTCGCGTTCCTCGATCCCTGGGTGTACGTCAAGACGCAGTCCGAGCCGGTCGTGGAGGGATACGCCAACTCGCTGTACGTGTGCGAGGCGGGCGCGCAGCAGTACGTCTACGTCTGCGCGGCCGACCCGGACAAGCTGGCCAGCCTGCGCGCCAACCCGACGGAGACGTCTAAGGTGGTGGGCAGCTACTACAACGGCGTGCAGGGTGTGCGCCTGTTCTCCTTCCAGCGCGACGGCTGGGTGCGCATGCGCATCGGCACGGTGGAGGGTTGGATGGCCGCCCAGGATGTCGCCGACGCCCCGGCCGACCGGCGCGAGCTGCCGTATTATCCGCCGATTGCCAGCATCAGCGCGCGGCGCACGGAGCTGCGCGCTGCAAACAGCAACTCCTCCGACGAGCTGCTCGTGTGCGAGGCGGGGGAGTCCGTCGAGGTGCTGGGCAAGAGCGAGGGCGGCAACTGGCTGCACGTGCGCGTGTATGACGGCAATCCCTACGGGCTCACGGGCCTGACGGGCTATGTAAAGGCGGCCAGCGTGGGCCGGCTCGAGTCCAACAGCGACGGCCTGTACGGCGTCTATGCGGTGGTGGCCTCGACGGGCGAGCACACGAATCTGGAGCCGATCTTCGCCGAGGCGGACGCCTCGTCCGAAGAGATGGGGCTGTATTACCAGGGCGTGGAGGTCGAGCTGCTCGACCTGACGCTCACGGCCTTTGCGCACGTGCGCGCCGGCGGGTTGGAAGGCTACATGCAGAAGACCGACATCACACTGCGGCGCGGCAGCGTGCAGGAGGGCGACGCATCGACGCTGCCGCAGGCACAGGTGAACGCGCCAAACGGCATCACAATGCGCGCGCAGCCCGAGGCCGACGCGCTGGTGACGGCCGCCATTGAGGACGGGCAGACCGTGTCCGTGCTGGGCGTGCTGGGCGCGTGGTGCTGCGTGCGCTTTGACGAAAAGACGGGCTTCGTGCCCCGGGCGCAGCTCACCGGCGACCTGGCCGGCTATGCGCGCACGACGGAGCCGCAGCTGGCCCTGCGCGTATCTCCCAGCACGGGCGCGAACGTCATCGTCCGCATCCCGCAGGGACGCCGCGTGCTGATCGTCGAGACGGACGGCCAATGGAAGTACGTCGAGTACGAGGGCCAGTTCGGATACGTCATGGAGAACTACCTCGATCCCGTCTATTGACGCCTTGCGACGGAATTCGCGCCGATTTGCGCCCGCTCTCTTGACAAGCGGGCGCAAATCATGTATAAACTAAAAGGTATGTGCCCGCGCGGGCCGCTGGATCCGCGCGGGAAGACGGCGCAACCTCCTGCGAATGCAAGAAAGGGGTTTCGAAACATGGTTCGTACAATCGTCGGCGCGAACTGGGGCGACGAGGGCAAGGGCAAGATCACGGACATGCTTGCGGGCGAGTCCGACATCGTCGTCAGATTTCAGGGCGGGGCCAACGCAGGCCATACGATCATCAACGATTACGGGCGCTTTGCGCTGCACCTGCTGCCCTCCGGCGTGTTTAACCCCAGCGTGGTCAACGTCATCGGCCCGGGCGTCGCGCTCGACATTGAGGCGCTGCTCTCAGAGCTGGAAGGCGTGGTCCAGGCGGGCGTGCCTACGCCGCAGCTGCTCGTATCCGAGCGCGCGCAGGTGATGATGCCCTACCACGTGCAGCTGGACTGCTATGAGGAGGAGCGCCTGGGCGCGCACAGCTTCGGCTCCACCAAGAGCGGCATTGCCCCCTTCTATGGCGACAAGTACCAGAAGATCGGCTTGCAGCTGTGCCAGCTCTATTACCCGGACGTGCTGCGCGAGAAGCTGGAGCATGCGCTGTCCATCAAAAACGCGCTGATGGAGCACCTGTACCACAAACCCCCGATCGATCTGGAGGCGCTCATCGCGCACATGACCGGGCTGGCCGAGCGCATCCGCCCCTACGTGTGCGACACCAACCGCTACCTGCACGAGGCATGCAAGGCCGGAAAGCGCATCCTGCTGGAGGGCCAGTTGGGCACGCTGCGCGACCCCGACCACGGCATCTACCCCATGACGACCTCCTCCTCGCCGCTGGCCGGCTATGGACCGGTCGGCGCGGGCGTGCCGCTGTGGGCGATGGGCGATGTGATCGCCGTGACGAAGGCCTACTCCTCCTGCGTGGGCAGCGGCCCGTTCACGACGGAGTTGTTCGGCGAGGAGGCGCAGGCACTGCGCGTCCGCGGCGGCGACAAGGGCGAGTTCGGCGCCAAGACCGGCCGTCCGCGCCGGGTGGGCTGGTTCGACGCCGTCGCCACGCGCTATGGCTGCATGATGCAGGGCGCGACCTGTGTGGCTCTGACCAACCTGGACGTGCTGGGCTACCTGGAGCAGATCCCGGTGTGCGTCGCCTACGAGATCGACGGCGAGCGCATTGAGCACTTCCCTGTAACGCCGCTGCTGGAGCGCGCCAAGCCCGTCTATGAGACGATGCCCGGCTGGATGTGCGATACCCGCGGCATCAAGCGCTTTGAGGACTTGCCCGAAAACGCGCGCCGCTACGTCGAGGCACTGGAAAAGCTCATCGGCGTGCCGGTCCGCTTTGTGTCCAACGGCCCCCGCCGCGATGAGATCATCGTCCGCTGAACGGGCTTCGCAGACCCCAATTTGATTGAAGAAGGGAGCGCACAGAGATGACGTTTCGCCGCATGGACATGCACCGCCGCTTCATCTGCGCGCTCCCTTCGTCTTCCTTTGTTTTTGCATCAGGCGGATTGTTTCCGCCTTTTCTTTTTCCTCTGACGCGCACCGCGCTTGACGGACGCGCGAGCGCGGTGTATAATGAAGACGCTGCATAAATAAACAAAAATAATCAATAAATATACGGATGTGAGCGCATGGCAACGTTGATCTTGGAAGATGGCGCCCGCTTTGAGGGCGAGCTGTTCGGCCGCAAGGCCGAGGTGACCGGCGAGGTGGTGTTCACCACAGGCATGACCGGTTATCAGGAGACGCTGACGGACCCGTCGTACTGCGGGCAGATCGTATGCATGACCTACCCGTTGATCGGCAACGTCGGCATCAACGAGCTGGACGGCGAGTCCGGCGGCGTGGCGATGAAGGGCTTCGTCGTATCGGAACTGTGCGACCTGCCCAGCAACTGGAAGATGAAGGAGGACCTCTCGTCGTACCTGGACGCGCAGGGCGTCACGGGCCTGACGGGCGTGGACACGCGCGCTCTGACGCGCCGCATCCGCGTGCACGGCACGCTGCGCGGCAAGATCGTCGTGGGCGAGCCGACGGAGGCGGATGTGGCGGAGGCGCGCGCGCATGAGATGCACGACCAGGTGTCGCGCGTGACGTGTGGCGCGCCTTACGAAGTCCCGGGCGACGGGCTGCGCGTCGCGGTGCTGGACTTTGGCCTCAAGCGCGGCATCCTCCGCTCGCTGAGCAGGCGGGGGTGCCACCTGCTGGTCTATCCGGCGCAGACGACGGCGCAGGAGATCCTCGCGGCCGGCTGCGACGGCGTCATGCTGACCAACGGACCGGGCGATCCGGCGGACAATCCGGGCGCGATCGAGGCGATCCGCCGCCTGATGGATGAGCGTCCGGTCTTCGGCATCTGCCTGGGGCACCAGCTGATGGCCCTGGCGATGGGCGCGGGCACGGTGCAGATGAAGTACGGCCACCACGGCGCGAATCACCCGGTCAAGGACCTGCGGCGGGGCACGTGCGCGGTGACGGCGCAGAACCACTGCTTCATGGTCGACCCGCAGACGCTGCCCGCGGCGGCGGAGGTCAGCCACCTGAACTGGAACGACCAGACGGTCGAGGGCGTGCGCTATCTGGACCGCCCGGCGTTCAGCGTGCAGTTCCACCCCGAGGCGTGCGGCGGCCCGCGCGAGACGGGATATCTGTTCGACGACTTCCTGAACATGGTCCGCGAAAATACGAAGTAATCGAGGGGTTAGCGATATGCCGAAGAAGGAATGGATCAAAAAGGTGCTCGTCATCGGCTCCGGCCCGATCATCATCGGGCAGGCGGCCGAGTTCGACTACGCGGGCACGCAGGCCTGCCGCGTGCTCAAGGAGGAAGGCGTAGAGGTCGTCCTGGTCAACTCCAACCCCGCGACGATCATGACCGACACCGACATTGCCGACAAGGTGTACCTGGAGCCGCTCACGTGCGAGACGATCGAGCGCATCCTCAAAAAGGAGCGGCCCGACAGCCTGCTGGCGTCGCTGGGCGGCCAGACGGGCCTGAACCTGGCCATGGAGCTGGACGAGCGCGGCATCCTGGACAAGTACGGCGTCAAACTGCTGGGCACGAACATCGCCTCCATCCGCCGCGCGGAGGACCGCGAGGAGTTCAAGGAGATGATGCTCTCCATCGGCGAGCCGTGCATCGAGTCCGTCATCGTGCACGACGTGCAGGCGTCGGTCGACTTTGCCAACCAGATCGGCTATCCCGTCATCGTGCGCCCGGCCTACACGCTGGGCGGCACGGGCGGCGGCCTGGCTGCGGACGAGGAGCAGCTGCGCGAGATCTGCGCGGACGGCCTGCGTGCCAGCCGCGTGCACCAGAACCTCATCGAGCGCTCGGTCGCCGGCTGGAAGGAGATCGAGTACGAGGTCATCCGCGACGGCGCGGGCAACTGCATCACCGTGTGCAACATGGAAAACTTCGACCCGGTCGGCGTGCACACCGGCGACTCGATCGTCGTCGCGCCCAGCCAGACGCTGCGCGACGTGGAGCATCAGATGCTGCGCTCGGCTGCGATCAACATCATCTCCGCGCTGGGCATCGAGGGCGGCTGCAACGTGCAGTACGCGCTCTCGCCCGACAGCCTGGAGTACTACGTCATCGAGGTCAACCCGCGCGTGAGCCGCTCCTCGGCGCTGGCCTCCAAGGCCACGGGCTACCCCATCGCCAAGGTGACCACGCGCATCGCGCTGGGCTACACGCTCGACGAGATCGTCAACGGCGTGACCGGCGAGACGTATGCCTGCGCGGAGCCGACGCTGGACTACTGCGTGCTCAAGTTCCCACGCTGGCCGTTTGACAAGTTCGTCTATGCGGACAAGCGCATCGGCACCAAGATGAAGGCGACGGGCGAGATCATGGCCATCGGCGTCAACTTCGAAAGCGCGCTGCTCAAGGCCGTGCGCTCGCTGGAGATGGGCTTTGACTCGCTGGTCAGCCCCGCGCTGGAGCGTCTGCCGGACGAGGAGATCGAGCGGCGGCTGCACGAGATCAACACCGAGCGTTCGTTCGTCGTCGCCGAGGCGCTGCGCCGCGGCACGTCCATCGAGCACATCCATGGGATCACGAAGATCGACCTGTGGTTCCTGCGCAAGGTGCAGAAGATCGTGCTGGAGGAGCAGGCGCTGCGCGCGATGAAGCCCGCGGATCTGACGCGCGAGCGGATGCTCAAGGTCAAGAAGATGGGCTTTGCGGACAAGGCCATCGCGCGCTTCCTGGGCATGGAGGAGACGGACGTGCGCGCCCTGCGCAAGGAGATGGACGTGCTGCCGGCTTTCCGCATGGTCGACACCTGCGGCGGCGAGTTTGCGGCCGTCAGCCCCTACTTCTACAGCGTCTACGGCGCGCAGACCGAGGCCGAAAACAGCGGGCGCAAGACGGTCGTCGTGCTCGGCTCGGGCCCCATCCGCATCGGCCAGGGCATCGAGTTCGACTACTGCTCGGTGCACTGCGTGTGGGCGCTGAAGAAGGCGGGCTTTGACACGGTCATCATCAACAACAACCCGGAGACCGTCTCCACCGACTTTGACACCTCCGACCGGCTGTACTTTGAGCCGCTGACGGCCGAGGACGTGTGGAACGTGCTGGAGGTCGAGCGGCCGGTGGGCGTCGTGTGCCAGTTCGGCGGGCAGACGGCGATCAAGCTGGCCAAGTACGTCAAGCAGGCGGGCTACCCGATCCTGGGCACCGACCTGAAGGACATCGACGCGGCCGAGGACCGCGAGCTGTTCAACGAGCTGCTGGCGGCCCTGTCCATCCCCCAGCCCAGCGGCACCACCGTCTTCACCGCGGAAGAGGCCGTGCAGGCGGCCGAGCGCCTGGGTTACCCGGTGCTCGTGCGCCCCAGCTACGTGCTGGGCGGCCAGGGCATGGAGATCGCCTACGACGAGCAGTCGATCCGCGAATACATGCAGATCATCAACCTCAACGTGCAGGAGCATCCCATCCTCGTGGACAAGTACCTGCTCGGGCGCGAAATCGAGGTCGACGCCATCTGCGACGGCGAGGACGTGCTGATCCCCGGCATCATGGAGCACGTTGAGCGCGCGGGCATCCACTCGGGCGACTCGATCTCGGTCTATCCGCCGCAGACGCTCTCGCCGCGCACCCAGCGCCTGCTGACCGACTACACCACGCGCATCGCGCGCGCGCTGCACGTCAAGGGCCTGGTGAACATCCAGTTCATCCAGCATGCGGGCGACCTGTACGTCATCGAGGTCAACCCGCGCTCCTCGCGCACGATCCCCTACATCAGCAAGGTGACGGGTATTCCGCTCGTCGAGCTGGGCGTGCGCGCCTCCCTGGGCGAACGGGTCGGCTCCTTCGGCTTCGGCACGGGCCTGTATCCGCCCGCGCCGAACGTGGCCGTCAAGATGCCCGTGTTCTCCTTCGAAAAGCTGCCCGAGGTCGAGGTCTCGCTCGGGCCGGAGATGAAGTCCACCGGCGAGGTGCTGGGCCTGGCCAAGACCGCCGAGGAGGCGTACCTCAAGGGCTTCCAGTCCACCAAGATGCTCATCCCGCAGGAGGGCGGCGTGCTGCTGTCCATCGCCCGCCACGACAAGCAGGAGGTGCTCGCCCTGGCCGAGCAGCTCGACCAGATGGGCTTCGACCTGTACGCGACCGCCGGCACCGCCAACCACCTGAACCGCAACTTCATCGCCGCCAGCAAGGTGCCCAAGCCCAGCGAAGACCACGAGCAGCTGGGCAAGCTGCTGGACAGCGGCAAGATTCGCCTCATCATCACGACCCCCACGCACGGCCGCGACCCGCAGCGCGACGGCTTCCGCCTGCGCCGCATGGCGGTCGAGTATGGCGTGCCGTGCATCACGAGCCTGGATACGGCCAAGCTGCTGGTGCGCTGCGTCAAGCTGGAGCGCCAGGGACGCGAGGTCGAGCCGCTGGGTCTGCACGAGCTGATCCTGTAAACGCGCCCGATGGGCGCGACGGAAACGGAGGAACGACGCATGATCGCCATCGTCGATTACGGCATGGGCAACCTGCGCAGCGTGCAAAAGGCGTTTGCGTTTCTCGGGCATGAGGCGCAGATCGTCGACGAGCCCGCGCGCCTGGAGGCGGCGGACCGCGTCATCCTGCCGGGCGTGGGCGCGTTTGGCGACGCCATGGCGCAGCTGCGCAGGCGGGGGATGGACGCGGCCGTGACCGACGCCGCGCGCGCCGGCAAGCCGCTGCTGGGCATCTGCCTGGGCATGCAGCTGCTCTTTGCGCGCAGCGAGGAGGGCGGCGACTTGGAAGGGCTCGGCCTCATCCCCTCGGCCATCACGCGCTTTCCAGAGCGCGGGCTCAAGGTGCCGCACATGGGCTGGAACAGCCTGCAGCTGCGCCCCTGCCCGCTCTTTGACGGGCTGGAGGGCGAGCCCTACGTCTACTTCGTGCACTCCTACCACGCGGCCGAGGTGAACGACGCCTGGACCGCCGCCACCTGCGACTACGGCGCGCCGTTCACGGCCGCCGTCTGGCGGGGCAACGTGCTGGGCACGCAGTTCCACCCGGAGAAGTCCGGCGCGGCCGGCCTGCGCATGCTGCAAAACTTCGCCGCGCTGAAAGGGGGCGCCTGAATGCTCACCAAGCGCATCATTCCCTGCCTGGACATCCGCGACGGTCGCGTCGTCAAGGGCGTGCGCTTCGTGCAAATCCGCGACGCGGGCGATCCCGTCGCCTGCGCGCGCACCTATGACGAGGCCGGCGCGGACGAGCTCGTGCTGCTGGACATCAACGCCTCGCACGAGGGGCGCAAGACCATGCTCGACGTGGTCGCGCGCGTGGCCGAGCAGGTGTTCATCCCCTTCACCGTGGGCGGGGGCATCTCCAGCCTCGAGCAGATCCGCGACCTGCTGCGCCTGGGCGCGGACAAGGTCAGCATCAACTCGCCCGCCGTGCGCAATCCCGCCTTCATCAGCGAGGCCGCCGGCCGCTTCGGCAGCCAGTGCGTGGTCGTCGCCATCGACGCCAAGCGCCGGCCGGACGGCAGCGGCTGGAGCGTCTTCGTCAACGGCGGCCGGGTCGACACGGGCCTGGACGCCGTCGAGTGGGCCGCGCGCGCCGAGCGCCTGGGCGCAGGCGAGATCCTGCTCACCAGCATGGACGCCGACGGCGCCCGCAGCGGCTATGATCTGGACGTCACGCGCGCCGTCGCCGACGCCGTGCGCATCCCCGTCATCGCCTCCGGCGGCGCGGGCAGCCCCGAACACTTCTACGACGCCGTCGTGCAGGGCCGCGCCGACGCGGCGTTGGCGGCGTCGCTGTTCCACTTCGGCGAGCTGCGCATCGCCGACCTGAAGGCCTACCTCGCCGCACGCGGCGTGCCCGTGCGCCCCGTACGCTGAATACGCAAAGGCCCGCGTCCGCAGGATCGGACGCGGGCTTTGCCATGCCCGCGCAATAAAGCCGAACGTTCTATAAAACAAGCGAATAATTGTTCAAGCTTTCTCTTGAACGCGGCGGGAAAGTCTGATACAATATGCGCTGTAGCCTCATACAAGAAAACCACGCAACGACGCGGGAGGATGAAAGTTCATGGCACAGATGCGCGAAATGATGTACGAGGGCAAGGCGAAGCAGGTCTTCGCGACCGACGATCCGACGCTTGCGGTCATTCACTATAAGGACGACGCCACGGCCTTCAACGGCCTGAAGAAGGGCACCATCGTGGGCAAGGGCGTCATCAACAACCTGGTCAGCAACCACCTGATGAAGCTGCTGGCGCAGCACGGGGTCGAGAGCCACCTGGTCGAGCAGCTCAATGAGCGCGACACGCTCGTGCGCCGGGTGCAGATCGTGCCGGTCGAGGTGATCGTGCGCAACATCGCCGCGGGCAGCCTGTCCAAGCGCATCGGCTATCCGGAGGGCACGAAGCTGAAGAGCACTGTGCTCGAATACTGCTACAAGAACGACGAGCTGGGCGATCCGATGATCAACGAGACGCACATCGCCGCGATGGGTCTGGCCACGCGCGAGGAGATGGCGCAGATCGCCTCCATGGCGCTGAAGGTCAACGAAGTGCTCAGCGAGTACCTGAAGGACCTGAACATCGAGCTGATCGACTTCAAGCTGGAGTTTGGCCGCTACGAGGGCCGCATCGTCCTGGCCGACGAGATCTCGCCCGACACCTGCCGCTTCTGGGATTCCCGAACCGGCGAAAAGCTGGACAAGGACCGCTTCCGCCGCGACCTGGGCGACGTGGAGGAGGCCTATCAGGAGATCCTGCACCGCCTGATGGGAGGGGAAAAGGCATGATCGACCGCTACACCCGCCCCGAAATGGCCGCGCTGTGGACGAAGGAGCGCCGCTTCCAGAGTTGGCTGGAGGTCGAGCTGAACGCGACCGACGCCTGGGTGCAGCTGGGCAAGGTGCCCGCCGAGGCGGCGAAGAAGATGCGCGAGAACGCCAGGTTCACCGTCGAGCGCATCGAGGAGATCGAGCAGACGACCCGCCACGACGTCGTGGCCTTCACGCGCTGTGTCGCGGAGAGCCTGGGCGACGAGTCCAAGTACCTGCACTTCGGCCTGACGAGCACGGACGTGGTCGATACGGCGCTGTCCTCGCTGCTGAGCAAGGCCTGCGACATCCTGGAGGACGACGTGCGGGCGTTCATCGACATGCTCGCCCGCCAGGCGAAGAAGTACAAGATGACGCCCTGCATGGGCCGCACGCACGGCGTGCACGCCGAGCCGACGACGCTGGGCCTCAAGTTCGCATTGTGGTATGCTGAGATGCAGCGCAACCTGGATCGCCTGCAGCACGCGCACAGGACCATCGCCGTGGGCAAGATCTCCGGCGCGGTCGGCACGTACGCCAACGTCGATCCGTTCGTCGAGCGCTATGTGTGCGAGCACATGGGGCTGGAGGCGTCGCCCATCAGCACGCAGGTGCTCCAGCGCGACCGCCACGCGGAGCTGATGACGACGCTGGCGATCATCGCCTCGAGCCTGGAGAAGTTCGCCACCGAGGTGCGCGGCCTGCAAAAGACCGAGCTGCGCGAGGTGGAGGAGCCGTTCCGCAAGGGGCAGAAGGGCTCCAGCGCGATGCCGCACAAGCGCAACCCCGTCAACTGCGAGCAGATCTGCGGCTTGGCGCGCGTCATCCGCGGCTATTCCGTCACGGCGCTGGAGAACATCACGCTGTGGCACGAGCGCGACATCTCGCACTCGTCGACCGAGCGCATCATCCTGCCGGACGCGACGCAGCTGCTGGACTACATGCTCTGCAAGCTGTGCGGCATCCTGGGCGACCTGTTCGTCTACCCGGAGAACATGCTGCGGGATATGGACAAGTCCCTGGGGCTGATCTTCTCCCAGCATGTGCTGCTCGCCCTGATCGAGAAGGGCATGCTGCGCGAGACGGCCTACGATACGGTGCAGCCGGTGGCCATGCGCGCCTGGGAGGAGCAGGTGCCCTTCAAGGGGCTGATCGAGCAGGAACCCGCCGTGCGGGAACATCTGACGCAGCAGGAACTGGACGCGTGTTTCGACCTGTCCTATCATTACACGCACGTGGACGACATCTTCCGCCGTCTGGGTCTGGAAAATTGAGTGAAATGCACAAAGAGGGCGCGCGAAAGTGCGCCCTCTTTTGTGAAAAAAACGTTTTCGCCTTGTTTTTGCCTCCTGAGTGCGGTAAAATAGAGAACAACAGTTAGGTGAACGGTCTGGCTCTGTCCGCACAAAGGTTTTGGAGGGAATCCATGTACAGATTGATGCTCGTCACGGATCAGGGGGACATTACCGAGGCGTTCCGCAGCTTTCCGGAGTGGGCGCATATGGGGTTTGACGTCCCGATTCTGCTTTCCGACGTCGAGGAGGCCAAGCGGCGCCTGAGCCGTCAGGAGGCCGATGCCGTCGCATATCTGCTGCCCAAGGACGCCGGCCAGGACTTCTTCTCCTTCCTGTCCTCGCACCCGGAGGTCGTGGGCATGGAGGCCGCGTCAGACCATGCGCGCCTGCGCCGGGAGCTGGGCATTACGCGCCGCATCCTCCTGGAGCGGGAGGAGCAGGACGGGCTGGACGACGTGCTGCCGATGCTGCAGTCGGACTTCTTCCAGACCGTGCTGCAGGGCGCGCACTTCACCCAGGACGAACTCGACCGGCGCGTCGACATGCTCAAGCTGCACATCCGGCCGGACTGGCCCGTCTGCCTGATCTCGCTGCGCATGCCTCAGGGCGAGCGCTTCCTGGACGAGGTCTGGCGCTACGGCAGCGAGCGGCTGGAAAACGCGCTGCGCAACATCTTCGAGCGCGAAGAGCCGGATATGAGCTACGTCCTGCAGGTGCTCAACCCCCATCACATGCGCCTGCTCGCCTATCCCAAGGAGGCGCTGGAGCCGGGCGATGTGGAGCTGCGCGTCAAGGAACACATGGCGCTGGCACAGGAGGATCTCAAGGAATTCTTCGACCTGGATATCGAGATTCGCAAGTGCATCGTCTACGCGTCGCTGTATGCGCTGTGCGCGCAGGGCGGCGGAAACTGACAGAAAAAAAATAGACGGATGCCCGGCCTGGCCGGGCTTCTGTGACATTGGGGGAGGGAGCGCGGTGCACGTCGTGCTCGTGGAGCCGGAGATCCCGCAAAACACCGGCAACATTGCCCGGACCTGCGCGGCCACGGGCTGCACGCTGGACCTGGTGCAGCCGCTGGGGTTCCGGCTGGAGGACAGGTATCTCAAGCGCGCAGGGCTGGACTACTGGCCCATGGTCAACGTGCGGGTGCACGCCTCGTTTGAGGACGTGCTGCGCGAAAACCCGGACGCGCCGTTCTTCTACGCGACGACAAAGGCGCCGCGGGCGTATACGCAGGCGGCCTATCCGAAGGACGCATTCCTGGTCTTTGGCCGCGAGTCGCGCGGCCTGCCGGAAAATCTGCTAAAGCGCGTGTACGACCGCTGCGTGCGCATCCCGATGGCGCCGGGCGCGCGATCGCTGAACCTGTCCAACTCGGTGGCGATCGTCGTATACGAGGCGCTGCGCCAGCAGGGCTTTGACGGGCTGATGGACGCGGGCAGCCTCACCGGGCGCGAGGAACCCGAGGCCCCCTGGTTGGACTATCTGTAGACCGGCGGTGCGGCGGCGGAAATCCGTGGGAAGGCGCAACGAAACGGCGCCTTGCGGCGTCTTATCTGCAAGAAGCAAAGGAGTGAGGCACATGAGCGAGCACAAGCCGCATACGGGTTTCAAGATCGCCGCCGGCATCATGGACTTCTTCGGCGTGGCTGCGGCGTCCCTGGTCATCGTCATCCTGATGCTGATGCTCTCCAGCCTTTACACGTGGCTGCGGCAGGACCTGCAGACGACGTTCGCGGGCATCAGCAAGAACATCACCGAGGCGGTCGTCGTCGACGCGACGGACAACCGATAACACAAAATTCCTCTCGACGTGCATGATTGAACGCATCGTGCACGTCTTATTTTTGAGAAAAATCCATCGCAAAGAGGGGGAGAAGCAGATGAAACACCTGATCGTGCTGGGACTGTGCCTGTGCATGCTGCTGCCGTACGCCGCAATGGCGCAGGGATATGAGGGCAGCGTCTGGCCCGAGGCGGCCCCGCTCTATGCGCAGCCGTCGCAGGCGGACGCGGCGATCGCGCAGGCGGCGCAGGGCAGCGCCGTGACCGTGACGGGAGAGCGGGAGAACGGTTTTCTGGCCGTAACGCTTCCGGACGGCACGGCCGGCTGGATGCCGGAGCCCTGCGTCGCGCAGCCCGTCGAGGGAGAATGGAACGGATACGAGACGGCGGCGGTTCTGTGCGAGTCGCTCTCTATGCGCCAGACGCCGGACAGCAGCGCTCCGCGGCTGGACTCGCTGACGAATGGCGAGGTCTTCGTCATCCTGGAGGAGCGGGACGGCTGGTATCTGGCCGCCGTGCGCAGCGACGACGGCGCGTGGTGGCACAAGGGCTGGGTGCTCGCGCGCTACACGGTCAGCCCGCCAAGCTACGTCGTCACGGGCGACAGCGCGGTCGACGCCTATGCGTATCCCGCGCCGGATGCGCCGTGTGTGGCTGAGGTGCCGGGTGGCACGACGCTGCTCGTCATCGCGCAGCTGGACGGCTACGACGTGGTCAGCCTGCGCGGCGCCAGCGCGTTCATTCGCCAGGACGACCTGTGATTTTTGGGCCTCTTCCGGCGCGACTGTTTACGGCGCGCATGCATTGTGTTATACTGATAGACACAATCGCGCTGGGAGGGATGCGGATGCAGACTTCGTGGCCGACGCTGATGGAGCAGATCGGCGGCTGCACGGCCTGCGGCTTGTGCCGCGGGCGCACGCATGTCGTGCCCGGCGAGGGCGACCTGCATGCGCGCCTCATGCTCATAGGGGAGGGGCCGGGCGAGCAGGAGGATCTGCAGGGCCGGCCGTTCGTCGGACCGGCAGGCCAGCTGCTGGAGCGGATGCTCGCGGCCATCGGCCTTGCGCGCGAACAGGTTTACATCGCCAACGCCGTCAAGTGCCGTCCGCCGCACAACCGCGTGCCCACGCCCGAGGAGACTGCCGCCTGCCTGCCGTACCTGCGTGCGCAGGTGGCCTTGGTGCGCCCGCGGGTGATCGCGCTGCTGGGCGCGACGGCCGCCAGAACGGTGCTGGGCGACGGCGTGCGCATCACGCGCGACCGGGGCAGGTGGGTCGAGCGCAAGGGCGTGTTCCTCCTGCCGACGTATCATCCGGCGGCGCTGCTGCGCGACGAGAGCAAGAAGCGCCCGGCCTGGGAGGACTTCAAGGCGCTGCGCGACAAGCTGGCGCAGCTGGATGCGGAAAGCTGACGGGGAGGCATCGCATGTCGGACAGCCTGGAGCGTTTTCAAAGCGAACTGCTGCGGTTCGTCCGCTCGGTCTACGTGGGCGACGAGCGGCGCGTTGTATACGGCGAAGGGGCGGCGGGCGCGCCGCTGATGCTCATCGGCGAGGCGCCAGGCGAGCAGGAGGCCCTGCAGGGCCGTCCGTTTGCCGGCAGGGCCGGAAAGAACCTGGACGCCTTTCTGGAACTGGCCGGGCTCTCGCGCGAGGCGCTCTACGTCACCAACGCCGTCAAGTTCCGGCCCACGCGGCTCTCAGCCGCGGGCCGCGTGACCAACCGGCCGCCCACGCGCGAGGAGGTCGCGCTCATGCGCCCCTGGCTGCTGCGTGAGATCGGGCTCGTGCGCCCGCGGTGTATCGCGACGCTGGGCAATGTGCCGCTGCAGGCGGTGACGGGGGCGAGGCTGACGGTCGGCGAGGCGCACGGCACGCGCGTCGACGCGCCGGACGCGCCCTGCCCAGTCTTTGCGCTGTATCATCCGGCGAGCCTGCTGTACAGGCGCAGCCTGACGTCCGTATACGAGCGGGACGTCGCCGCGCTCGCCGCATTTTTGCGCTCGCTGTGAGCTTTCAGGCGCAAAAATGTATATTTGGACGTCTTTTGCTTTGATGGGCGGGAAAAGCATGCTATACTTTTCTCACCCAATCGATGAAAGGTGTGCATCGCTATGGTCGACTTTTTGGTTACAAATCTGCCGATTGTGATTTCGCTCGTGGTGGGCACGGCGCTGGTCATCCTGGAGGTCTTCCTGCCGGGATTTGGCGTGCCGGGCGTCTCCGGGCTGATCCTGCTGGCCGTGGGCGTGGGCATCACGGTCATGAACCACGGCATGTTGGCGGCCCTGGGCGTGTTGATCGTCCTCATCGCGCTCATCGCCATTGCTATCTCCGTTTCGCTGCGCTCGGCGGCCAAGGGCGCGTTGGACCATTCGCCCCTCGTGCTGACCAACACGGCGTTGGAAGACGGCGGGGACAACGGCTACGAGGACATGCGCGTGCTGCTGGGCCGCGTGGGGAAGGCCAGTACGGTGCTGCGGCCCTCGGGCATCGGCGAATTTGACGGCGTGCGGCTCAACGTCGTGACGGAGGGCGACTTCCTCGATGCGCAGAGCGACATCAGGATCGTCTCCGTCGAGGGACGGCGCATCGTCGTGCGCAAGGTGTGAAATGCCCGCCGTAAGGCGTGCATATAGGTAACAAAGGAGTTTGTGAAGGGGGAAACAACGATGGAACTGGTCTGGATGGTGCTGCTCATCGTCGTCGCTGTGGTGTTCGTCATCACGTTCTTCAGCATTGTGCCGCTGGGACTGTGGATCTCGGCGCGCGCTTCCGGCGTAAAGATTTCGATCCTGACGCTGGTGGGCATGCGCTTTCGCCGCATCGCGCCGGTGCGCATTGTACAGCCGTTGATCATGGCCGAAAAGGCCGGCCTGTCGCCTGACCTGGGCGAGATGGAGGCGCATTACCTGGCCGGCGGCAATGTCGATCGCGTCATTCGCGCGCTCATCACCGCACAGGGCGCGAACATCGATCTGAACTTCGAGGAGGCGCGCTCCATCGACCTAGCGGGCCGTGACGTGCTGCAGGCCGTGCAGATGAGCGTCAACCCCAAGGTCATCGAGACGCCCGTCGTCGCCGCCATCGCCAAGGACGGCATCGAGCTGCGCGCCAAGGCGCGCGTGACCGTGCGCGCCAACATCGAGCGCCTGGTCGGCGGCGCCGGCGAGGAGACCATCGTCGCCCGCGTCGGCGAGGGCATCGTCACGACGGTCGGTTCCGCAGAGACGCACAAGTCCGTCCTGGAGAATCCGGACCTGATCAGCCGTACCGTCCTGGCCAAGGGCCTGGATGCCGGCACTGCATTTGAGATCCTCTCCATTGACATTGCGGATGTGGATGTGGGCCGCAACATCGGCGCGCAGCTGCAGATGGATCAGGCGGAGGCCGACCGGCGCATTGCGCAGGCCAAGGCCGAGGAGCGCCGCGCGATGGCTGTGGCGCGCGAGCAGGAGATGAAGGCCGCCGTGCAGGAGATGCAGGCGAAGGTCGTCGAGGCGCAGGCCGAGGTGCCGCGTGCGATGGCCACCGCGCTGCGCGAGGGCAAGATGGGCGTCATGGACTACTACCAGATGCAGAACACCATCGCCGATACGACGATGCGCGAGTCCATCTCCAAGCTGAGCAAGCCGGAATCCGGCCCTGCCGAGCCGCCCCGTAAGAAGTAAGGACGTCGGGCCGGATGCCCTCCGGCCCGATCGAAAGGGGGCGACAACCCAATGGATGCATTGATCGCCGTCATCGGCCTCATCTGGGCCGTCTACAGCATCGTGGAAAAGCAGAAAAAGAAGAAGGCGAAGGAGGCGGCCTGGCCGACGGAGGAAGCAGGCGCAAAGGCCGAACCGGCAGCCGCGGGCGCGGAGCCGAAGCAAAAGGGCGAATGGCAGCGCATGCTGGGCGAGCTGGCCGAGGCGCTGGAAGAGGACGACGAGGACGAAGAAGACGAGGACGAAGAAGAGAAGAAAGCCCCGGCCGCGCGCGCCGGGAAGCACAAGCCGGCCCAGCGCGCGGCGGCAAAGGCGCAGCCCGAAGGGGCGCGGCCCCAAGCGGCGCAGCCGGTCAAGCAGGAAGAGACGATGCTGCCGGAGCGCCCGGAGTCCGTCCGGCCGGTTCAGCTGGCCATGGCCCTCGCGGCGGAGGGGGAAGACCCCTGCCACGAGGAGATGCTCGCGCCGCATTCCGACAGGCGCAGCCCATCCCCGCTGGACGCGCCGGATGAAAGTGAGCGCGCGCAGGATCTGCTGCGCGGCGTCATCTTTGCGGAAATCCTCACCCGGCCGGCGGACAGGCGCAGGCTGCGGATGAGATAGACAAGAGGTTCCAAATGGAGAAGACCGAAAGGATCGAAAAGACCGAGACGCCTGAACGGGCCGAGACGACCATCCCCGTCGTGATCGCCGACGACGACGCCGGCATGCGCGCCGTCATGCGCAAGATGATCGAGCGGGTGGAGGGCGTCAAACTCGTGGGCGAGGCGCAGGATGGCAGGGAGTTGCTCGCCCAGGTGGAGCAGAAGCGGCCAAAGCTTGTCTTCCTGGACGTGGAGATGCCGCAGATGAGCGGCGTGGAGGCCGCGCGCATCATCCAGGACACGGATCCTTCCGTCATCCTGGTGTTTGCCACCGCACACGACCGCTACATGGCCGACGCCTTTGAGGTGTACGCGTTTGACTATCTGGTCAAGCCCTTCAAGCTCGAACGCGTGCTCAAGACGCTGGAGCGTGCGCGTGACGTGTTGCTGCGCCGCACACAGGACGAGCCGGTGCCCAACCCTACGCAAAAGGCCGTGCCGCGCGCCAGAGCGACGGCCGGGCGGCTGATGCTGCGCCACCGGGAGGGCGTCAACTTTGTGGCAATGGAGGACATCCTGGTCGTTCAGCGCGAAAACCGCGCGACCGTGCTGTACATGAAGGGCGGCGTGCGCTTTGTGACGAGCGAATCGCTGGGGGATATCGAGGCGCGCCTGGACCCGGAGATCTTCTACCGCTGTCATAAGTCCTACATCATCAATCTGCGCGAGATCGACAGCATCACACCCTACGGCCGATGGACGTACGTGGTGCGCCTGTGCGGCACGCAGCAGGACGCGCTCATCACGCATGAGCGATACGAAGAACTGGAGCGCATGTTTTCGTAGCGAACGGGCCGCCGGATGATGCCGGCGGCCTGTTTTGCCCCGTCGACGGCTTTGGCCGATTCACCCCTTGCGCGTGCAACGCGAAACTGTTATACTAAAACATACGGATATATCGTAAGTTGAGTATAGGATAGAGGTGCAACCAGATGGCCTATCGTTCCCGCGTCTCCGATGCTGTCGTGCGGCGTCTGCCGGGCTATTACAGGCACCTGCGCGAGCTGGAAAGGGCGGGCATCACGCGTATTTCCTCGCAGGAGCTGGGTGAAAGGATGGGATTGACCGCATCACAGATCCGCCAGGACATCAACTGCTTTGGCGGTTTTGGACAGCAGGGCTTTGGGTATCATGTGCCTGAGTTGAAGCTGCGCATCGCCGAGATTCTCGGTCTCACGCGCGAATACCACGTCATCATCGTCGGGGCCGGCAACATCGGCCGCGCGGTGGCCAACTATCCGTCCTTTGCGCGCGAGGGTTTCCACGTCCAGGCCATGTTCGACGCCAGCCCCGCGCTGGTGGGCATCGACGTGCACGGCGTGGTCGTGCAGCCCGTTGAAAAGCTCGACGCATGGCTGGCGTCGCACGCCGTGGACATCGCGGTGCTCGCCGTGCCGCACGACGCGGCGCAGCAGATGTGCGACCGGCTGATCCGGGGCGGCGTGCGCGCGGTCTGGAACTTCGCGCCGGTCGACCTGAACACGCCCGACGGATTTCCGACCGTCAACGTCCATCTGAGCGATACGCTGCATATCCTCTCTTACAGGATGCACGAGCAGGAACTGCTCGCCGGAAAGCAGAACCCGTAACCTCCGCAACCATTACCGCCAAAGGAGACCCGCGACATGCCGAGCCAGAAAGTGCCGGGCAGGCCGGGCGGCAACATCAGCCGCTTTGAACGCCCCGGCGACCCGAGCCAAAGAAACACGCAGGTGCGCCACATGGCGCCCCCCCGCGCCGCATACGACAGAGAAGAAAAAAGAGTGTTTCCCTACTGGACGATTCCCGTCGTCCTCGTATGCGTCGGGCTGCTGTCGCTCCTCTCCTGGCTGGCCGCGCGGGAATACGAGGTGTACCGTCAGTTTCAGAACGTGTCGCGCCAGGTGGCGACGGGCACGCTCTATCCCGGCATCAGCGTCAACGGCGTGGATGTGGGCGGCATGACGCTGGAGGAGGCCACGGCCGCGCTGGAGACGAACACCCAGCAGCAGGGCGAGGCGTTTGCCATCGGCATCGCCTACGGCGAGCGCAAGTGGCGCATCACCTCCGAGGAGGTGCCGCTGCGCTTTGACACGCAGGAGGTGCTCGAGCGCGCGTTTGCCCTGGGCCGGCGCGGCTCCCTGCGCGACCGCTATGCCGAGATCCAGTCGCTGCAAAACGGCGGCGTATCGTTTGCCACCTCGCTGGGATATGACCGCGAGAAGGTGCGCGAGCTGACGGACACCGTCGCCGCCGCGATCGACCAGCCGGCCACGGACGCGACGCTCTACGCCTTTGATCCGACGCTCAAGTCGTTCGTCTTCACCCCTGAGCAGGCGGGCTTTGCCGTCGACGCCGACAAGCTGTACGCCGACGTGCTCGCCGCGCTGGACGCCGGGCAGTATGACGCCATGATCCAGGTGACAGGCGCGCCCGTGCAGCCTGCGGTGACGCAGGAGATGCTCGTGCCGATGTTCGGGCGCATCTCCTCGTTCACGACGGAGACGACCAACGACAGCAACCGCAACACGAACATCTCCCTGTCTGCCGACGCGCTCAACGGCAAGGTCGTGATGCCGGGCGAGACGCTCTCCTTCAACGAGAGCACCGGCCAGCGCACGGCGGAGAAGGGCTACAAGGAGGCGGGCGCAATCTCCGGCGGCCAGCTGATCGACGACACAGGCGGCGGCGTATGCCAGACCTCATCGACGCTGTTCAACGCGGTCGTGCGTGCGGATCTGGAGATCGTCGAGCGTTCGCAGCATACCTGGCCCAGCAGCTATGTGCCGCGCGGCGAGGATGCGGCGGTCGACTGGCCGCGGCTGGACTTCGTCTTCCGCAACAATACCGGCTACCCGATCTTCCTGCTTGCCTGGTATGCCGATCAGACCGTCACCGTCGAGGTCTATGGCAAGCTGCTGGACGGCGGCGGAACGATCGACCTGTACTCCGAGACGATCGAGACGCTCACGCCCTCGGACGAGGTCATCCGCACGCGCGATACGTCCATGGCGCCGGGCACCAGCAAGGTCGCCAAGCAGAAGCGCACGGGCTACGTGGTCGATACATACAAGGTCTATTATGACGCCAACGGCGTGGAGCTGCGCCGTGAAAAGCTCTGGCGCACGACGTATCGCGCCGTGCAAAAGGAGATCTACTACAACTGACGCCCTCATCGGCGCCCCGGCCTGTACTGCCGGGGCGCTTTTGCGCGCCGGCTGCGTAAAGGCGCAGCGATGCGGTTACAGTAGTGTCGTAAAACGCGCGCCGTAGGGGACGGCCAGTCGCTTTTGCCGCTTGACGATGCGGACCGGCGCACGTATAATAAAAACATAACAGACCTTGGGTCTGTTGTGCGCACGGCGCGCAACGGTAAAGGGGGAGACGGGATGCGCAGGGGAGACGACAGGCGTCAGGCATTGCTGGATACGGCGGAACGCCTGTTCTATGCGCGCGGATACGAGCAGACATCCGTGCAGGACATTCTGGACGAACTGCACTTCTCCAAGGGCGGCTTTTACCACCACTTTGAGAGCAAGCTGGCCCTGCTCGAGGCGATCTGCGAGGAGCGTGCGCGCGCCTCGTGCGAGGCGGCGCGGGCGGCAGTGGAGTCATGCGGCGGCGCGGCGACGGACAAGCTCAACGCGTTTTTCCAGCGCGCGGGCATCTGGCAGTCAGACGCCACCGACTTCATCAGCCTGCTCGTGCGCGTGGCCTACCGTGAGGACGGCGCGCTGATGCGGGAGAAGATGAAGCAGCGCCAGCTGGAGCTGACGCTGCCGATCATGCGGCGCATCGTGCGCGAAGGGGTGGCCGAGGGCAGCTTCTTCGTGCCCGTGGGCGACGGCATGGCCGAGTTGGTGCTGCGTCTGGGGCTGCAGCTGACCGATGAGATCGCATTCCTGCTCTCTGCCGGCTCGGATGAGAGCGACGTGCTCAGTGCGGTGGTGGAGAAGCTGGAGACGTACCGCTACGCCATCGAGCGCATCCTGGGCGCGCCGTTCGGCTCTGTGACGCTGCTGAGCGTGGGCGACCTGGCCAAGATCTGCAGCGCCATGATCGAAGGGCGCGCCTGAACATACAACGCCTGAACGCACGAAGGAGGATCGATATGCCGTACCTGCTGTTGCCTGTCCTCGCGCTGACGCTGCTGGCACTGGGACTGGCCGCACTGCTGAACGTGTGCGCACACCGTGCGTTTCCGCTGGCGGCCTGCGCCGTGACGGGCGTGCTGTATGTCTTCGGTCTTTTCGGCCTGCTGCGTGCGGGCCTTTTTGCCGTATATGCGCTGGCGGCGGGCGCGGGCGTGCTGCTGGCCGTTCGCGCATACAACCGGCGGCTGCCGCAGGGAATGGGAGGCGCGCTGCTGCTGTGGGCGTTGTTTCTGGGCGTTTCAATCTATGAAAATCTGGGCAACGCCTTCATCGGCTGGGATGAATTCTCCCATTGGGGACTGGCAGTCAAGAGCATGACGCTGCTCGACGCGCTGCACACCAGCCCCGCGTCAATCGCCACGTTCAAGGACTATCCGCCCGCGGCGACGCTGTTTGAGTACTTCTTCACGCGCTCCGCGCCCGCGTTTCGCGAGGACGCGGCGCTGATCGCGATGAACCTGCTCTTCTTCTCGTTGGTCATGCCGGCTTTTGCGTTGACGCGTGGTCGGGGCCGGGCGGGGCAGGGACTGCTGTTGACGCTGATTGTCTTTCTTCTGCCGACGGTGTTCTATCCGGATTTTTATCGTCAGATCTATGTGGACGCGCTGCTGGGCCTGCTCATGGGCGCGGCGCTGCTTACGTATTTTGCAGACGCAAGCCTGTGCGGACGGCTGACCACGGCGGGGCTGCTGGGCATGCTCACGCTGACGAAGTCCTCCGGCGCGGGCTTGGCGGCGATTGCGCTGCTCGTCATGGCGGCGGACGCCGCGCTGTTTCAGCGGGCACGCCGGCGGCAGGTGGTCTGCACGGCGTTGCTTGTGCTGGCGTGCGCGCTCTCCTGGAAGGCGCATGTCGCACTGGCCGGCGTGGGGGACAGCTGGAGCGCCGGCAGCCTGTCGCTGAGCCTGTCGGAGGCGCAGCGCGACATCGTGCTCGTCTTCCTCCGCTCGCTGGCGGAGTTCTGCCTGGCGGAATACTGGATTCCGCTGACGGCCGCGATGGCGCTCGCGCTCTTCTTTGCGGCGGGATGGCGGCTGTGCAGCGGCGGCGAGACGCTCGCACGCGCCCGCGGCTACACGGCCTACGCGCTGCTGGGCGCAGGCGCGGGCGTCTACGCGCTGACGCTGCTGGCGCTGTATCTGTTCGCCTACTCGCCCTATGAGGCGCAGAACCTGGCGTCGTTCGGGCGCTACCTGTCGACCTATGCGCTGGCGATGCTGGCCGTTGCGGCGGGGCATGCGGTTCTGACCGGCCTGCGCGCTAGTACGGCTAAGTACGCGGTAGCGGTGCTGCTGGCGATCTGCGCGCTGTCGGATGTGGGCACGACGGCCTATGGCGCGGCGACCGCGCCCGTCGGCTCGCGGGAGAATGCCGCATGGCGGCAGCGGTATACGGCCGCCCGGACCGTGCTGCCGCTGCTGGGGGAGGAGGAGCGCCTCTATATCCTTTCGCCCGTGGCGGGCGACGCCGACTGGTGGATCACGCGCTATGAACTCATGCTGCCGGATGCGTCGCTCAATCCCTCGAATACCACGAGCGTCGGCGCATCGCCCTATCACGAAGACGACATCTGGACGTACGTGGTCGATCCGGACGCCTGGGCGCAGGAGGTGGCGGAAGAATACGCCTACGTCTATCTGTGCTATTATCTGGATGCCTTTGAGCGGGACTTTGGCCGGTTTTTCCCGCAGGGCGTGCGGGAGCACACGCTCTACCGCGTCGCCGAGGTGGATGGAACGCTGGCGCTGCTGCCGGTGGAGGCATAAAGAAGCAGGGCTGCGCGGGCAGCCCTGCTCATGGCATCTGAAGCAGCAGGCGGGCAGGCATGGCGGAGACGGACGCCCGGTCCAGGGTTTGCAGTTCGCCGTCGCACTGCATGAGCATGCCGGGGCACTCCAGGCGGGCGCTGCGCACGCGCAGATGGTGCACGAGCTGCGTGTACGCCATGTGTTCGCCCCGAATCAGCTTGGGCAGCAGGCGCACGATCATATGCCGCGGCAGGGGATCGATGTAGATCAGATCGAGCAGGCCGTCGTCGATGCGCGCACAGGGCGCCACATGCATGCCGCCGCCGATGTACTGGCCGTTGGCGACCAGGCAGAGCAGGCATTCGCAGAAAAAGGGCGGCGCGTTGTCTGTCTGGACCGTCATGCGCAGGGGACGGTAGTGCCAAAGCGTGTCCAGCACGCCGTACAGGTAGGGCAGCATGCCGCGCCCCAGGCGCTTGGCGCGCTGGGCCGCATGGACGGTCTGCGCGTCAAACCCCGCGCCGCAGGCGTTGAGGAACGGCTGCCCGTTCAGGCTGCCCACATCCACGGCCCGCGCAGACCCGCCCAGCAGCGCGCGCAGCGCCTCAGCGGGCGCTGCCGGCAGGCCCAGCGTGCGCGCAAAGTCGTTGCCAGTGCCGCAGGGCAGCACGCCCAGCGCCGCCTGCGTGCCGCACAGCCCGCGCGCAGCCTCCAGCGCCGTGCCGTCTCCGCCTGCGCACAGCACGAGACGCGCGCCCTCCAGCGCGGCTTCGCGCGCAAGGCGCTCGGCCTGGCCCGGCTCCTGCGTGTTCCGTACGCAAACGGGGATGTCCATCGCGCGCAACAGGGCCTGCAACTCCTGGGCAGTCTGCGCGCACCGCCCATGCGCGGCGACCGGGTTGACGATCAGGTACAGCACACAAAATCCCCCGCTTCCATCATCTCCTTCATTATAGCGGACCGGCGAGATTTTGCAAGCGGCGTTCGTTCAAAGGGAAATTTTTAAATATTCGCGGAATTCTGATTTTTTATTCAAATAAAAGCGAAGAATGGCCTTGACATGCTCATGAATATGCGCTATAATGCTCTCGTCTCTCCTGAAGAGAGCTCAAAGAGCATTCCGTATGGATCGTGTTAGGAGGCAGAAAAATGAAAAAGTTGATGGCGCTGTTGGTTTGCATTGCGATGATGGCTGTTTCCTTCGGCGTGCTGGCTGAAGAGACGCCCACGCTGGTCATGGCGACGAACGCCAGCTTCCCGCCCTATGAATATTATGACGGCGATGCGATCGTGGGCATCGACGCGGAGATCGCCGCGGCGGTGTGCGAGAAGATGGGCTATGCGCTGCAGATCGACGACATGGAGTTTGACTCCATCATCGCGGCCGTGAGCTCCGGCAAGGCGGACTTCGCGATGGCGGGCATGACCGTCACCGAAGAGCGCAAGCAGATGGTCGACTTCTCCGACAGCTATGCCACGGGCATCCAGGCCGTGGTCGTCAAGGAGGACTCGCCGATCACCACCGTCGACGACCTGTTCGCCGAGGGCGCGAACTACACGGTGGGCGTGCAGATTTCGACCACGGGCGACATCTACACCACGGGCGACATCGAAGAGGCCGGCCTGGGCACCGTGCAGCGCTTCCCCAACGGCAACGAGGCCGTGATGGCGCTGATGAGCGGCAAGATCGACTGCGTCGTCATCGATATTGAGCCGGCCAAGGCATACGTGGCCGCCAACGAGGGCCTGAAGGTGCTGGAGACCGAGTATGCGGTCGAGGACTATGCCGCCTGCTTTGCCAAGGACAGCGAGCTGACCGCGCAGTTCAACGCCGCGCTGGCCGAGCTGACCGAGGATGGCACGATCCAGTCGATCATCGACAAGTACATCAACACCGGCGACGCGGCGGAGGCCACGGACGGCGAGGCTGCCGCCGAGTAAGCAGGGCAATCGGGTTTTGGGTTCCAGGGGCCGCGCACCGCGCGGCCCTTGCGCAGGTTACAGATAAAGAGAAAATGGGGGAAACGGTGTGACCATCTTAGACGGCCTGTCGGCGTGGCTGAGCGACCTGAAGGCTGAATTCATCCTGAACTTCATCGATAAAAACCGATGGGAGATGCTCGTGCAGGGCCTGCAGACCACGCTGCTCATCGCGCTGTTCGCGTGCCTGCTGGGCATCGCCATCGGCGTGCTCGTGGCGGTCGTCCGCACCACATGGGACAGCACCCGTCTCACGATGCGCCGAGGACCGGGCCGGCTGGCGCTCTCGCTTCTCAACCGCATATGCCTGGTGTACACCACCGTCATCCGCGGCACGCCGGTGGTCGTGCAGCTGCTGATCATGTACTACATCATCTTCGCCTCGTCCAACAACGGGCTGATGGTGGCGTCGCTGGCGTTTGGCATCAACTCGGGCGCGTACGTGTCCGAGATCATCCGCAGCGGCATTCTCTCCGTGGACAAGGGACAGATGGAGGCGGGCCGCAGCCTGGGCCTGACGTATCTGCAGACCATGCTGAAGATCATCGCGCCGCAGGTGCTCAAGAACGTCCTGCCCACGCTGGCCAACGAGTTCATCGCGCTGCTCAAGGAGACGTCCGTCGCCGGCTATGTGGCGGTCGCGGATCTGACGTTCGCCGGCAACCGCATCCGCGGCGTCACCTATTCGCCGTTCATGCCGCTGATCGCCGTCGCGCTGATCTACCTGGCGGTCGTCATGTTCTTCACCTGGCTGGTAGGCAAGCTGGAAAGGAGGCTGCGTCAGGGTGATAACCGTTAAGAACCTGCGCAAGCAGTTTGGCGACCTCGAGGTGCTCAAGGGCATCGACCAGCACATCAGCCCCGGAGAAAAGGTCGTCATCATCGGCCCGTCCGGCAGCGGCAAGTCCACGTTCCTGCGCTGCCTGAACCTGCTGGAGACGCCCACGGGCGGCCAGATCTTCTTCGAGGGCGTGAATATCACCGACCCCAAGTGCGACATCAACGCCATTCGCCGCCGCATGGGCATGGTGTTCCAGCAGTTCAACCTCTTTCCGCACCTGACCGTCATGCAGAACCTCACCCTCGCGCCCGTGACCACCGGCATCATGGACAAGGAGAGCGCCGCGCGCAAGGCGAGCCAGCTGCTCGCGCGCGTGGGCCTGTCCGACAAGGCCGACGCCTATCCGGCGCAGCTGTCCGGCGGGCAGAAGCAGCGCATCGCCATTGTGCGCGCGCTGGCGATGAACCCCGACGTCATGCTCTTTGACGAGCCGACCTCTGCCCTGGACCCGGAGATGGTCGGCGAGGTGCTCGACGTCATGAAGCAGCTGGCCGAGGACGGCATGACGATGGTCGTCGTCACGCACGAGATGGGCTTTGCGCGCGAGGTCGGCGACCGCGTGCTCTTCATGGACGAGGGCATCGTGATGGAGGAGGGCACGCCCCAGCAGATCTTTGGCAATCCGCAAAACCCGCGCACGCAAGACTTCCTGCGCAAGGTCCTGTAATCCGACGAAAAAGAGAGGGCGGCCGCCTGAAGCGGTCGCCCTTTTTTCATGTCCGCAGGGATGTCGCACGTCGGGCCCGTCTCACACGGGCACGCCGCCTGTCAAGGCCGAGGGCCGCCAGGCCCAGGAGGATCCATAACGCTGAGAGCGCGGGAAATCCGGCTATGTCCGCCGCAGCCGCGCCCAGGGGGAATGCGGCGGCGGGCAGCGCGCGGGACAGCAGGGGGTAGAGCAGGCGGCACAGCGCGGCGGCGAAGAGCGCGTGCAGCGCGCGGCACAGCGCAAGATAGGGAACGGAGATGCCGACCGTGCGCAGGAAGGAGAGATTCTGCAGGAGCACGCTCACCCCGCCGAAGGAGACGGCCGCGCACACGCATACGGCGGCCGTGCGGGGCGGCAGTCCCAGCGAGAGGATCGCATGCGCGCCGCCGGCCATCTCCAGCGCGGCGTGCAGGGCCGCCTGTGCGCCGCTGCCGAGCGCGGGGAACGCACAGGCGCACAGGCGCGCGGCCACGGTCATCAGCGCGATGCAGCCGCCGACGGTCAGCATGGCCTGAGCGCTTCCTTGAACGGCGGAGGCGAGGGAGGGAGGCGTCTCCGGAGGCGGCGATGACCCGGGCGCAGCAGACTGCGGCATCTCGCTCCGGTCGAAGGCGCGCACGCACAGCGCGCATAGCGCGGCCCCCATCCAGTGCGAGAGCAGCAGGCAGACCCCGAGCGCGTGCGAACAGGCCCATGCGCTGACCGTGCCGAGCAGGAACATGGGGCTGCAGGTGCCGGTCAGCGCCGCGAGCATGCGCGTCTGGCGCGGAGAGAGCGCGCCCTGCGCGCACAGCAGCGCGATCAGCCGCGCGCCGCCGGGCGACCCGCCCAGAAAGGCCAGCGCCGTCACGGGCAGCGCGCGCGGCACGCGCCGCATGCGGGCAAGCGCGGGCGAGAGCAGCTGGCACAGCGCCATATAGGGAAAGAGCGCCGGCAGCACGCCCTGAACGAAGACGCGCAGTCCATCCACAGCGGCCTGGACGGACTGCATCGGATAGCGCAGCATGAGCGCGAGCAGAAAGCCCGCAAAGACGGCGGCCATGCGATCCCCCCTTTGGGAGCATCGTATGCGCGCGCCGGGAGCGTCATGCGCGCAGGACGATGGGCGGCGTGCGCATGTCCAACCGGCCGCGCCGCGCATCGCCTGCGGGGCAGCACAGGCCGCGCAGGTCGGTCGCGCGCACGTCCAGCGCGAGCGATGCGCCGCCCTCGCGCTCAAACGGCGCGGCGCGATGCACCAGGGGAACGGATGCGCGTTCCCGCACGGCGCGCAGCAGCGGCGCGGCCTCCAGGCGCAGGCCGAGCACGCGCGCATAGGACGGGACGGGCAGCGCATCCGCCACCTCCCGCGTGAAGCCCACGAGCGCGTGCGCAAAGCTCCGGGCGATGCGCGCGCGTGTGTAGCGCTTGGACTTGACGCGCGCGATCAGCTCCTCATAGGTCCCGGCATCCTGGGCGGCGCGCAGAATGCGGTGCTCGAGCCCCTCGGGCATGTCGTAGAGCGCGCGCAGCTGCGCCGCGTCCGCCATGCGCAGCCGGTAGAGCAGCAGCCGGGCGAACGCGTCCTCCTGGGCGCAGCGGCCCTCCGACATGGCGCTCTGGAGCGTGCCTACGTCCGGCATGGCCTGCGCGACCTCCTCCCACGCGCCCTGCCGCGCGGCCAGGCGGATGGCGGTGGCGGATGCGAGCGGGGAGAGCGCCTCGTCGTGATAGCCCGCGCCCTCGCGCGCGACGGGAAGCGGCTGCACCTGCGGCGCGAGCGCGCGCAGCGCCCGCACGTACTCCAGTGCGAGTGTGAAGTTGGGCAGCGAGAGCGCCTGCAGCGCCTGCGCGCCGCCCAGCTCGGGCGCAAGCGCCCCGGCCTGTGCGCGGGGGTAGCTACAGCCTTCGCCCAGCGCCCGGGCGAGCGCTTCGCGAAAGCGCGGCGTCGGCCGCTCCAGCGCGTCCGCGGCGGGTAGGAGATAGGGCAGGCCTGCGGGCTCACAGCCAAACGCCAGGTGTGTCACAACGCCCAGGGCGCCGAGCAGCGAGACGCCGCCGCGCGCAAAGCGCTCGGCCTGCGCGCAGCAGAACGCGAACGGCAGCTCCACCACCAGGTCCGCGCCGCCCATGAGCGCCATGCGCGCGCGCGTCCACTTGTCCAGCAGCGCGGGCGTTCCGCGCTGGGTGAAGCTCCCACTCATCGCGCACACGACGTAGTCCGCCTGCGCCTGCGCGCGTGCGCGGGCCAGGTGCAGGGCATGGCCGTTGTGGAAGGGATCGTACTCGCAGATGACGCCGACGACGCGCATGGCAGCCTCCAGTCCGGGAAGGGGGCGGAGCGGACGCCGTTTTTTCTGAAAATACAGCCAAAAGCGCACGCATCGCCTTTTCAAAACCCGGTTTTTCCTGTATAATATATGGGTGATTTCTGCTTGTGAAACCATCCCTTTCTATAGTACCACGTCGAGGAGGATTTGAACATGTCTGTCATCGAAAAGATCAAGGCAAAGGCTGCCGCGGATCTCAAGCACATCGTGCTGGCAGAGGGCACGGAGCCCCGCACCGTCCAGGCGGCGCAGAAGATCGTGGCGCAGAAGCTGGCGAAGGTGACGCTGGTCGGCGCGAAGGCCGAGGTCGAGGCGAAGGCCGCCGAGCTGGGCGTCGACCTGACGGGCGTGGGCGTCGTCGATCCCGCCGCGTGCGAGAAGACCCCCGTCTATGCGCAGAAGCTCTTTGAGTTGCGCCAGAAGAAGGGCATGACGCTGGAGCAGGCCACCGAGCTGGTGACGAAGAACACCCTCTACTTTGCCACGATGATGCTCAAGATGGACGACGCCGACGGCATGGTTGCCGGCGCGATCAACACCACCGGCGACGTGCTGCGCCCGGCGCTGCAGATCATCAAGACCGCCCCGGGCATCAAGGTCGTCTCCTCCTGCTTCCTGATGGACGTGCCCAACAAGAAGTACGGCGACGACGGCGTCATGGTCTTTGGCGACTGCGCCGTGATCCCCAACCCGACGGCCGAGGAGCTGGCCGCGATCGCCGTCTCCTCCGCGCAGACGGGCAAGGCCCTGGCCGACCTCGATCCGCGCGTGGCGCTGCTGTCCTTCTCCACGAAGGGCTCCGCCAAGCACGAGAACGTCACCAAGGTGCAGGAGGCCACCCGCATCGCCCATGAGATCGCGCCCGAGCTGAACATTGACGGCGAGCTGCAGGCCGACGCCGCGCTGGTCGAATCCGTCGGCCAGCTCAAGAGCCCCGGCAGCCCCGTCGCGGGCAAGGCCAACGTGCTCGTCTTCCCCGACCTGCAGGCCGGCAACATCGGCTACAAGCTCGTGCAGCGCCTGGCGGGCGCCGAGGCCGTCGGCCCGATCATCCAGGGCCTGGCCAAGCCGGTCAACGATCTGTCCCGCGGCTGCTCGGTGGACGACATCGTGTCCGTCGTGGCGATCGCGGCGGTCAAGGCGCAGGGCTGACGCGCCGTCCCCATACGCAATATCAATGAAGGCAGGAGAATGACACATGAAGATCTTGGTTATCAACGCGGGCTCTTCGTCGCTGAAGTATCAGCTGATCGACATGGAGGGCGAGACCGTCGCCGCCAAGGGCCAGGTCGAGCGCATCGGCATTGAGGGCACGCACTTCAAGCAGCAGGTGGGCGGCAACGTCATCGAGTACAGCCGCAACATGAAGGACCACGTCGAGGCCATTGAGGCCGTCATGAGCGCGCTGACCGACCCGGAGAAGGGCGCCATCCGCAGCATGGACGAGATCTCGGCCGTCGGTCACCGCGTGCTGCACGGCGGCGAGACGTTCAAGGAGTCCGTCCTGGTGACGGAGGAAACCATGAAGGGCATGAAGGCCCTCGTGCCGCTGGGCCCGCTGCACATGCCCGCCAACCTCATGGGCATCGAGTCCTGCCAGAAGGTCATGCCGAACACGCCCAACGTCGCGGTGTTTGACACGGCGTTCCATCAGACCATGCCGCCCAAGGCGTACCTGTACGCGATCCCGTACGACTACTACAAGCGCCTGCAGATCCGCCGCTACGGCTTCCACGGCACCAGCCACCGCTACGTGGCCAGCGTCGTGCCGCAGATGCTGGGCAAGAAGCCGGAGGACTGCAAGTTCGTCATCTGCCACCTGGGCAACGGCTCGTCGCTGTCTGCGATCAAGGGCGGCAAGTGCGTCGATACGTCCATGGGCCTGACGCCTCTGGAGGGCGTGATCATGGGCTCCCGCTCGGGCGATCTGGACCCCGCGGTGCTCGAGTGCATCATGGAGAACGACGGCATCACCGACATCCACGAGATGCTCAACATCCTCAACAAGAAGTCCGGCCTGGTCGGCCTGTCCGGCATCAGCAGCGATATGCGCGACGTGCGCAAGGCGTCCGAGGAGGGCGACCCCATGGCCGTCACGACGATGGAGGCCTGGGGCTACCGCATCCGCAAGTACATCGGCGCGTACGCCGCGGCGATGGGCGGCCTGGATGCGATCGTGCTGACCGCCGGCATCGGCGAGAACGACGCCGTCGCCCGCAGCTACGTCATCCAGGATCTGGAGTTCCTGGGCGCCAAGCTCGACCCCCAGAAGAACCAGCCCGGCGCAAAGGGCGAGATCTCCACGGACGACTCGACGTGCAAGGTGCTCGTCGTGGCGACCAACGAGGAGCTGCCCATCGCCCGCGATACCAAGGCCATCGTCGAGGCGCTGTAAGCCGCGTCAAAAACCCCGAAACGGGGTATTGACAAAGCCAAACATAGCGATTATAATAACGAATGGTCGACTTTTCGAGGTGAAATGCATGCAGCTGGACATCGGACGGGCGCTCAAATCGCCCGGCATTGAATTCGAGTTCGCGCTCGAAGAGGCCCGCGCGCCGGAGTCCTGGCACGGCGACGAGCTCGTCTTCGTGCAGCCCATATCGCTTTCAGGCGTCTATGCTGCTGCGGGAGAGTCCATTTTGCTGCGCGGCGAGGTGCGCACGACGGTGAGCACGCCCTGCGCCGACTGCCTGGAGCCCGCTGTCCTGCCGGTCAGCGCCAGGGTGGACGAGGTCTTCACGCGCGAGGAGGACCCGGACGATCCCGACCGCTTTACCTATGAGGGTCATGTGCTGCACCTGGATGACCTCGTGCTCGGCGCCATCCTGCTGGAGATGCCCCTGCGCATCCTCTGCCGGCCCGACTGCAAGGGTCTTTGCCCGACCTGCGGCGCAAACCTCAACCACACACAATGCGCATGTCAGAAAGAAATGCCATCCAAACAGCCGTTTGCAGTGTTGGCATCCTTGCTGAATCAGGATGAGGAGGTGTAAGTCATGGCTACTCCGAAGGGAAAAATTTCGAAGTCCCGCGGTCGTATGCGCCGCGCCAACTGGAAGCTTTCCATGCCCGGCATCGTCAAGTGCCCGCGCTGCCAGCAGATGAAGCTCAGCCACCGCGTCTGCAAGCACTGCGGCTACTACGATGGCAAGCAGGTCATCAACGTGGAAGCTGAAACCGAGAAGAAGGCGTAAGCAGGTCCCCCGCATCCGACGGATGCGGGGGTTTTTCTATGCCAGCAGGCGCGCCGCCGCCGCGACGAGCGCGCACAGCGCCATGCCCAGCGCTGTCGGGAGCAGCAGCGCTAGCGCCGTCCACTTGACGCTGCCCGTCTCGCGGCGGATGGTGAGCAGCGTCGTCGAACACGGCCAGTGAAAGAGTGAAAACAGCATCACGCACAGCGCCGTGGACGCCGTCCAGCCGTTTTGCACGAGCAGCGCCTGCAGCGCCGGCGCGCCGCCCGTCTGAACCAGCGCGCTGCCCTGCGCATAGCCCATCACCGCCAACGGCAGCACGATCTCGTTGGCGGGGAAACCCAGCAGGAACGCGGTGAGCAGCACGCCGTCCATGCCCAGCAGCCGTCCCAGCGGGTCCAGTAGCGCGTTCAGGCGCGCCATCAGCGACACGCCGCCGGGCGCGATGTTCGCCAGCAGCCAGATGGCCAGGCCGGCGGGCGCGGCGACGGCCGCCGCGCGGCCGAGCACGAAGAGCGTGCGGTCGAACACCGAGCGCACGATGACGCACCCCACCTGCGGCCGGCGAAACGGCGGCAGCTCCAGCGTGAAGGCCGAGGGTGCGCCGCGCAGCAGCGTCGCAGAGAGCAGGCGTGAGGCGAGCAGCGTCATGCCCAGCGAGAGCACGATCAGGCCGGTGAGCATCAGCGCCGCGGCCCAGCCGCCCAGCGCGCCCACGAAGAACAGCGTGATCAGCTGAATCAGCAGCGGAAACCGGCCGTTGCAGGGCGTCAGCGCGT
>LHCFR02800__coassemble_409_pt1 | contig 71197 bp, 66 predicted proteins | sample LHCFR02800__metabat2_low_PE_075 | metagenome-assembled genome bin LHCFR02800
AGCCCCGCCTCCCGGGAGGAGGCGGGGCTTTTTTGCGCGTTTGGACACAGCGGCGGGCGTGGGCACGCATGGAGGAAGGAAAAACCGCCTTTCGTGCAGAATAGTATAAAGAAAAAATCCGGCCCCGGGGGAATGGGGCCGCCGGCGCGCGCCGCGGGGCGCGGCGCATGAGGAGGAGAAACCATGCGGGACATGATCCTGATCGTGGACCATCAGCACGAGTTCAGCCGGATGATCGCGCGCAAGTTGCGGGCCGAGCGCTTTTACTGCCGGGTGGTGCCGGGCGACATGACGCCCGAGCAGCTGCGCGCGCAGGAGGCGTCGGGCATCGTGCTGGCGGGTGGGCTGCGGGGTGAGATGCCCACGCCGGCGCAGGTGGCGGCCTGCGAGGGCGTGCTGGCGCTGGAGCTGCCGGTGCTGGCCATGGGCGATGCGTCGCTGGCGCTGCTGTGCGCACTGGGCGGGCGCGTGGGCGATGCGTTCGTGCAGGGGCAGGCGCTGACCATCCGCTATGCGGACATCCCGGTGTTCGACGGGCTGGGCGCGGGCGAGCGCTGGCTGGCGCAGGCGCGGGAGGTGGACCTGCCCGCGGAGGTGACGCCCGTGGCCGGGTGCGATGCGGGCACGGTCGCCTTCGGGCACAGCCACCGGCCGGTCTATGGCGTGCAGTTCCAGGTCGAGCAGAACGACCCGGACGGCATGGCGATCCTGTCCAACTTTGCGCAGCGGATCTGCCGGTGCACGCCCTGGTGGTCGACCGAGGCGTTCATCGAGCGCGGCAAGGCCGAGATCGTCGCGGAGGCGGAGGGCGGGCGCGCGCTGTGCGCGGTGAGCGGCGGGGTCGATTCGACCGTGTGCGCGTTGCTGGCGCACTTGGCGCTGGGCGAGCGCATGCAGGCGCTGGTGCTGGACAACGGCCTGCTGCGCGAGGGGGAGGCGCAGGCGACGTTTGAGATGCTCTCGAATCTGGATGTGGACACCGCGCGCATGGACGTGACGGCGCAGACGTTCGAGGCGCTGCGCGGGCTGACGGACTGGGATGCGAAGCGCCGCGCGGTCGTCGGGGTGATGCACCGGGCGATGGACGCCTTCGCCGGCGCGCTGGACGGCGCGAGCATCCTGCTGCAGGGCACGAACTACTCCGACATCACCATCGGTCACGTGCCGGACACGGCGGGTAGCCGCCTGCGCACGTTGTTGCCGCTGCGCGAGCTGTTCAAGGACGAGGTGCGCCGCGTGGCCGAGCAGCTGGGCCTGCCGGCGGAGGTTGCGCGCAGACAGCCGTTCCCGGCGGCGGGTCTGGCGATGCGCATTGCGGGCGAGACGACGCCCGAGCGCGTGCGCATGCTGCGTGCGGCGGACGCGGTGTTCGCCGCCGAGATCCGCGAGGCGGGGCAGGAGAAGCGCCTGACGCGCTTCTATCCGACGCTCGTCAGCGGCGCGCCGTTCGGCTGGACGGGCGAGGTGATCGTGCTGCATGCGGCGCATGCCAGCGATAGCCGCATGGTGCCCGCACGGCTGCCCTACGACCTGACAGAGCGCGTCGCGGGCCGCATCGTGCGCGAAGTGCCGGGCGTGAGCCGCGTGCTGTACGATCTGACGCCCGGCGGCGTCCGTGCGGAGGGCGCATAAGCGACTTCACCCCCAAACAAAGGCAGACACGGCAATGCCGTGTCTGCCTTTGTTTGGACGCATTCATCAGTCCAGCGCGATGGGGCTGAGGTAGGCTTTGCGCCCCGCTTCGTCCACGACCTCCACGCGCACGAAGCGCTCGCCCCGCTGCAGCGCATACACGGCCTCGCATACGCCGCTCCCCTGCACGCAGCGGCCGTCGGTCCAGACGAGGTTGGAGTAGAAGATGACGCGTCGGGCAGGGCTGGTGCGCACGACGACGCGGCCGTTTGCGACCTCCACCTGTTCGATGCGCGGGCCGCGCGAGGCGTAGAAGCGCCCCGCGTCCAGCGCATCGAGCAGCGCCTCGCGCGTGCAGGCCGGAGCGTTGACGCAGATGAAGGACTGGCACTCGTCGCCGTCGTAGAAGTGCGCGTCGTCGGCGCAGACGACGGGCAGGTAGGCGCCGGCGGTGCTGGCCAGGTCCGAGAAGGAGGCGGACTCGGCGCGGTCGCCGTTCCAGGGACTCTGGGAGACGGAGTTGAAGATCTCCAGCGCGCTTACGCCGCGCAGGCGCGGGAGCACGGACAGTGTGTTAAGCGACCAGGCTGGGTGGGCGAGGATCGCGCGCCCGCCCGCGGCGCGGATGGCGGCGACGCCGTCCTCGGGCCCCATGCCGGGCTGGCACACGGCGTGGGCGTCGAACGGCTCGCGCAGGCCCAGGCCGGTGATGTGCACGACCTGTACGTCCAGGCGGTAGTCCAGCTCCACGCCCGAGAGCACGAGCACGCCCTGCTCGATTCGCTCGGGCGAGACGGTGCGGTGGTCGGTCAGCGCGATGAAGTCGTAGCCGGCCCGCGCATAGCGGGCGATCGCGTCCTGCGGCGACAGGCGGCCGTCGCTGCAGGTGGTGTGCATGTGCGTGTTGCCCTTGAAGAAGGGCAGGCGCTCGTCAAAGAGCAGCATGGGTTCGCCTCCTTCAAAAAGGGTGGGTCAGATGTCGCGCGCGCCGATGTCGCGGCGCATCATCATGCCGTCAAAGGAGATGCGCTCCGCGGCGGCATAGGCATCCTGCAGCGCCTGGCGCAGCGTCGGCGCGACGGCCGTGACGCCCAGCACGCGCCCGCCGGCGGTGTAGTAGCGTCCATCCTGCTCGCGCGTGCCCGCGTGATAGACGGTCGCGCCTAGCGCCTCGGCTGCGTCCAGGCCGGAGATCTCCTTGCCTGAGGCATACTTGCCCGGGTAGCCGCCGGAGGCGAGCACCACACAGGCGGCGCTCTCATCCCGCCAGCGGATGTCGGCCTGCGCCAGCTGGCCGTCCCGCGCGGCCTGGAAGATGGCCATCAGGTCGCTGTCCAGCAGCGGCAGCAGCGCCTGCGTCTCTGGATCGCCGAAGCGCGCGTTGTATTCGACGACCTTCGGGCCCTCGGGGGTGAGCATGAGGCCCACGTAGAGCACGCCCTTGAACGGGATGCCCTCGGCGTTCATGGCTGCCAGCGTGGGGCGCAGGATCTCGCGCTCCACGCGCGCGGCGATCTCGGGCGTGTACAGCGGGCTGGGGGCGATGGCGCCCATGCCGCCGGTGTTGGGGCCCAGGTCGCCGTCATAGGCGCGCTTGTGGTCCTGCGAGGCGGGCATGGGGCGGATGGTGTGCCCGTCGCAGAAGCACAGGACCGTCACCTCGCGGCCGGTCATGCACTCCTCGATCAGCACGCGCGCGCCGGACGCGCCGAAGCGGCCGTCCAGCATCATGGCGCGCACGGCGTCCCGGGCCTCGTCCAGCGTCTGGGCCACGACCACGCCCTTGCCCAGCGCCAGGCCGTCGGCCTTGACGACGATGGGCGCCTGCTGGCCGTCCAGGTAGGCAAGGGCCGCGTCGCAGTCGGTGAAGACCTCGCAGCGGGCGGTGGGGATGCCGTACTTTTGCATCAGGCGCTTGGAGAAGATCTTGCTGGACTCCATCTGCGCGGCCTGCTGCGTGGGGCCGAAGGCGGGGATGCCCTCGGCCTCGAGGCGGTCGACGCAGCCCAGGGCGAGCGGGTCGTCGGGCGTGACGACGACGAAGTCGACGCGCTCGTCCCGCGCCAGGCGCACGATGGCGTCCACGTCGGTGGCCTTGACCTGGGGGAAGCAGCGGGCGACGCGGGCGATGCCGCCGTTGCCGGGCGCGCACAGCAGCGCGTCCACGCGCGGGGAGCGGGACAGGGCCAGGCAGACCGCGTGCTCGCGCCCGCCGCCGCCGATGACGAGAACCTTCATGGGCTTCAACCTCCTGTTCAACCTTGTGCTGCGGCAAAGAAAAGGCGGGCGGAGCAGCGTCCGTCCGCCGGGGAAGATCAGTGCTTGAAGTGGCGCATGCCGGTGAAGACCATCGCGATGCCGGCCTCGTTGCAGGCGCGGATGGAGTCCTCGTCGCGCACGCTGCCGCCGGGCTGGATGATGCAGGCGATGCCGGCCTGCGCGGCGGCCTTGACGCAGTCGTCAAAGGGGAAGAAGGCGTCGGAAGCCAGCGCCGCGCCGCGGACCTTCTCGCCGCTGCGCTCGATGGCCATCTGCGTGGACCAGATGCGGCTGACCTGGCCGGGGCCGATGCCCAGGGACTGGTTGTCGCGCGCGATGGCGATGCCGTTGGACTTGGTGTGCTTGACGATCTTCCAGGCCAGCAGCAGGTCCTGCATCTGCTTCTCGGTGGGCGCGCGGTCGGTGACGACCTTCAATTCGCCCTCGGGCAGCAGCGCGTCGTCGATGTCCTGCACGAGCAGGCCGCCGGCCACCTTGCGCAGCACGCGCTCGCCGGCGGGGTAGGCGCGGTGGGTGGTATCCAGCTGCAGCACGCGCAGGTTCTTCTTGCGAGTGAGGATCTCCAGCGCGGCGTCGGTGTAGGCGGGCGCGACGACGATCTCCAGGAAGATGCGGGACATCTGCTCGGCGGTGGCGGCGTCGACCGTCGCGTTCGTCACGACGATGCCGCCGAACACGCTGACCGGATCGGCCTCGTAGGCCAGGCGGTAGGCCTCGGCCACGTCGTCCGCGACGCCCACGCCGCACGGGTTGCCGTGCTTGACCGCCACGACCGCCGTCGTGTCAAACTCGCGCAGCAGCTCCAGCGCGCCGTTGGTGTCGTTGATGTTGTTGTAGGACAGCTCCTTGCCGTGCAGCTGGCGCGCGGCGGGCAGCGTGCCGGCCACGTCGCCCAGGTCGCGGTAGAAGGCCGCGCCCTGGTGCGGGTTTTCGCCGTAGCGCATGCCCTGCACCTTTTCAAACGTAACCGTCAGCTTGTCCGGGAAGCGGTTGTCGCCCGGCAGCTGCGCGCGCAGGTACTGCTGGATCATGCAGTCGTACTGCGCGGTGTGCTCAAACACCTTGTAGCACAGGCGCAGCTTCGTCTCGCGGGAGACCTCGCCCGCCTGCTCCAGCTCGCCGAGCACCGCGTCGTAGTCCGCGGGCTCCACGACGACCGCCACGTCCTGCCAGTTCTTGGCCGCGGCGCGCAGCATCGTCGGCCCGCCGATGTCGATGTTCTCGATCGCCTCTTCGAACGTCACGCCGGGGCGCGCGATCGTCTGGCGGAAGGGGTAGAGGTTGATGACCACCAGGTCGATGGGCTGGATGCCCAGCTCGGCGATCTGGCGCATGTGCTCGGGGTTGCTGCGCATGGCCAGCAGGCCCGCGTGGATGGCGGGGTGCAGCGTCTTCACGCGCCCGTCCAGGCACTCGGGGAAGCCGGTCACGTCCGACACGCCCGTCACGGGGATGCCCGCATCCTGCAGCGCCTTCATCGTGCCGCCGGTGGAGAGCAGTTCCACGCCCAGGCCGTGCAGCCGCCGGGCCAGCTCCACGATGCCCGTCTTGTCCGATACGCTCAGCAAAGCCCGCTTGATCACGTCATCGTCTCCTTTCGTGTAGCGAAGAAAAGGGAAAAGGGCGTCACAAATCCACGCCCAGGAACAGCCGGTCGGTGCGCACCCATTCGAAGTGGGCGCGCTGCAGCAGGCGCAGGGCGCGCTGGTTGCGGCGCGGCACGTTGATGCGCACAAAGCGCACGCCACGCTCGAGCAGCGTGACGCGCACCTGGCTGAGCAGCGCGGTGGCCACGTCGTGCCCGCGGTACTTGGGCGTGGCGTAGACCGCCTCGATGCGCGCCTCCTGACCCTCGCCGGTGGTCACGACCTCGCCCCACAGCTCGCTGCCGCCATAGACGGCGAACGCGCAGAAGTTGGGCGTGCGCGCGGCGTCGTCGAGCCATTCGACGGCGTGCTCGCCCGCGCCGAACGTCTGCATGCGGCGCACGAGCGCCTCGGATTCGGCGCGCGAGCGGCGCGGGATGTCGATGATCTGCGTCGAGAGCGGAGGATAGACCGTGCGCTCGTGCTTGCTCAGGCGCCACAGGAACAGCTCGTCGCCGTCGGCGTCGTCAAAGCCGAGGAATTTGAAGTAGTTGTAGCGGTCCATGTCGCCCATCTGGCACTCGGTGTACAGCCGGGCGGGCGGGGCGCCGGCCTGGCGGTGCAGCGCGCTGGCCTGCGCGCGCAGCGCGCCGAAGAGCATGTCGCGCGCGCGGGGGTGGGCGTCCATGTCCAGGACGATCTGCAGGGGCTGGTCGGGGTAGACCTCGCGCATGTTGCGCGCCAGCACGCTGCCCTGGCCCAGCTCGACGCCCGCATCGTCCTGAATGAGAAAACAGTGATCCCTTTGCGCGCCGTTCATGCCGCTTTGGGGATGAAAGATCTTCATCGGAAGGCTCTCCTTCTATCCGTGGTAACTCCGGGCCCTGTTATCTTACGCGAAAAAGCGCGCAAAGGCAAGGCATTGAGGCCGGTTTGCGCGAATTTCGGCAAAAAACAGGGGCCGGGATTATTGTACCACAAATACCCGCCTTCCATCTACCCGCAATTTGCCAGCGCAGAAGAGCGCGACGCTGCGCGGGAGGATGCGGTGCTCCACCTGCAGCACGCGCGCGGCCAGCGCGTCGGCGTCGTCATCCTGCAGCACGGGCACGCTCTCCTGCATGACGATGCAGCCGTGGTCGACCTGCTCGTCCACGAAGTGCACGGTCGCGCCGGAGATCTTGGCGCCGAAGTCGAGCACGGCTTGGTGCACGTGGTGGCCGTACATGCCCGGGCCGCAGAAGGCGGGGATGAGCGCCGGATGGATGTTGAGGATGCGGTGCTCGAACGCGCGCACGATCTGCGGGCCGACGATGGGCAGATAGCCGGCCAGTACGACCAGATCGGCCCGCACGCGCAGCAGGTGTTCCAGAATGCGGTCGTTGAAGGCCGCGTCGGAGCCGGCCTGCTTGCGGCTGACGAACAGGGCCTCGATGCCGTGGGCGCGGGCGCGCTCGAGCGCAAAGGCGCGCGAGGCGTTGGCGAGCACCAGCACGACCTGGCCGTCGATCTCGCCGGCGTCCACGGCGTCCAGGATGGCCTGCAGGTTGGTGCCGCCGCCGGAGCAGAGCACGGCGATGCGCTTGCTCATGCGAGCACCAGCCTTTCGCCGCCTTCGGCCTGCGGCGCGACGGAACCGATGCGGTAGGCACGCTCGCCCAGCTCGCCGGCCCTTTCCAGGAAGGCGTCCGCCTGCGCCTGGGGCACGGCGAAGACCATGCCCACGCCCATGTTGAAGGTGTTGTACATCTGCGCGTCCTGCAGGCCGCCGCGGCTGCGCAGCAGCTCGAAGATGGGCGGCACGGGCCACGCGCCGCGCTCGATGCGGGCGCACAGGCCCTGGGGCAGGATGCGCGGGATGTTCTCGATGAAGCCGCCGCCGGTGATGTGCGCGATGCCGTGCACGTCAAACGCCTGGCACAGCGCGAGCGCGCTCTTGACATAGATGCGCGTGGGCGTGAGCAGCGTGTCGCCCAGGGAGCGGCCGTCCAGCTCGGGCACGGGCGCGCTCAGGTCGGTCTCGCCGTCCAGGAGCAGGCGGCGCACGAGCGAGTAGCCGTTGGAGTGCACGCCGCTGGAGGCCAGGCCGATCAGCGCGTCGCCGGAGCGCACGCGCTCGCCGCTGATGGAGCGCTCGCGGTCGACGATGCCCACGGTGAAGCCCGCCAGGTCATACTCGCCCTCGGGATAGAAGCCGGGCATCTCGGCGGTCTCGCCGCCGATGAGCGCGCAGCCGGCCTGGCGGCAGCCCTCGGCCACGCCCTTGACCACCTGCTCCACGCGCTCGGGGTCGAGATGACCGGTGGCCAGGTAGTCCAGGAAGAGCAGCGGCTTGGCACCCTGGCATACCACGTCGTTGACGCACATGGCCACGCAGTCGATGCCCACGGTGTCGTGGCGGTCCATGAGGAAGGCCAGCTTGAGCTTGGTGCCCACGCCGTCCGTGCCCGCCACGAGCACGGGCTTTTCCATGCGCTCGTTTTCAATGGAGTAGAAGCCGCCGAACGAGCCCAGCCCGCCCAGCACGTTTTCGTCAAACGTCTTTTGCACGTGCTGCTTCATGCGCCGCACGGCCTCGTAGCCGCGCTCGACGTCCACGCCCGCGTCCTTGTAGGTGATCATGGCAAAACCGTCCTTTCCGCGCCGGGGCGCTCACAGGTCCAGGTCCAGGCCGGCGTCGTCTTCGTCGCCGGGGTTGACGGGATAGCTGCCGTCGAAGCAGCCGGTGCAAAAGCCGCAGCCGGAGCCCTCGACGGTCTTGAGTAGCTCGCTCTCGGGCAAAAAGCGCAGCGAGTCCGCGCCGATGGAGGCGCAGATGCCCTCCACGCTGCGGCCGTGGCCGATCAGCTCCTCGCTGGTGGCGATGTCGATGCCGAAGTAGCAGGGGTTGAGCACCGGCGGGGAGGAGATGCGCATGTGCACCTCGCGCGCGCCGGCGGTGCGCAGCATCTCGACGATCTTGCGGCTGGTCGTGCCGCGCACGATGGAGTCGTCCACCAGCACCAGGCGCTTGCCGCGCACGTTGCGCGCGAGCGCGTTGAGCTTGGTGCGCACGCCGATCTCGCGCATGCCCTGATTGGGCTGGATGAACGTGCGCCCGACGTAGCGGTTCTTGGCCAGGCCCTCGCCGTAGGGGATGCCGGACTGTTCCGCGTAGCCGATGGCGGCGGGCAGGGCGCTGTCGGGCACGCCGATGACCATGTCGGCCTGCACGTCGTCGCCCATGGCCAGGCGGCGGCCGGCGGCCTTGCGCGCGGCGTACACGCTCACCCCGTCGATGACCGAGTCGGGCCGGGCGAAGTAGACGAATTCAAACACGCACAGGCGGCTCTGCAGCGGCGCGAGCACGTGGAAGGAGCGCAGGCCGTTCTCATCGATGACGACGACCTCGCCCGGGCGCACGTCGCGCACGAACTCCGCGCCCACGGCGTCCAGCGCGCAGCTCTCGCTGGCCAGCACGTAGCTCTCGCCCAGGCGGCCCAGGCACAGCGGCCGGATGCCGTACGGGTCGCGGATGCCGATGAGCGCGCGCTCGGTGAGCAGCACCAGCGCGTAGCTGCCGCGCACGGTCTGCATCATGCGCACGATGGCCTCGTCCAGCCCGCGGGCGGACATGCGCGCGATCAGGTTGAGGATGACCTCCGTGTCCACGGACGTCTGGAAGATCGCGCCCGCGTCCTCCAGGCGGCGGCGCAGCGACGCCGCGTTGACCAGGTTGCCGTTGTGCGCCAGCGCCAGCGTGCCGATCTTGCAGCGCGCCACCAGCGGCTGGGCGTTGACGACGTTCTTGTCGCCGAAGGTCGAGTAGCGCACGTGGCCGATGGCGATGTGCCCGCGCAGCTGCGCGAGCGTCTCCTCGTCGAACACCTCGGGGATCAGCCCCAGGTTGCGGTATTGCCGGATCTCCCGCCCGTCGGAGACGGCGATGCCGCCGCTCTCCTGTCCGCGGTGCTGCAGGGCGTACAGCCCGTAGTACGCCGCCTGCGCGGCGTCCTGCGCGCCGCCCTTGACGTCGTAGATGCCGAACACGCCGCAGTATTCCTCCATGCGGTCGCCGGGTTCCTTGATGTACATGCCGTCCCTCCGTTACAGCGCCCGCGCCTGCTCGGCCACGGCCGCGTCGTCCCGGGCGATGCCCGCGGCCATCTGCTCGCGGTGCTCGGCCAGCTTCTGCGCGATCTCCGGGTACTTGATCGACAGGATCTGCGCGCACAGGTAGGCCGCGTTGTCCCCGCCGCCCACCGCCACCGTCGCCACCGGGATGCCCGTGGGCATCTGCACCGTGGACAGCAGCGAGTCCAGCCCGTCCATGAACGAGGATTTCACCGGAATGCCGATCACCGGCAGCGTCGTGTGCCCGGCGATCACCCCGGCCAGATGCGCGGCCTTGCCTGCCGCCGCCAGGATCACCTCATAGCCGTTCGCACGCGCCCCCGCGGCAAACTCCGCCACCGCCTGCGGCGTGCGGTGCGCCGACGCCACCCGCACCGTCGTCTCAATGCCGAAGGACTTGAGCACCCGCACGCAGCCCTCCAGCGAAGCAAAGTCGCTCTTTGAACCCATAAATAACGCAGCCTTGGGCATGTGTCTTTCCCTCCTGAACGCGCCTTGCGCGTGAATGGCGCGCCGCGTCCGGCGGCTCCGGGCGCGCGCGATACGCTTTGAGTATAGCAAAACCGCGCCGCGTTTGCAATGAGAAAAAACAAACTTTTTCATATTGCTTTTTGATAATGTTCGGTTTTACGGCGGCGATTTACAAGGAGGGCGGTTCGCGGTATAATAAGAGGACAGAGCGGCCTGCGGGCCGCGGAAGGAGGCGTGCGCCTTTGCACATGAGACGCAAACCCTGGGCGCGGCCGGAGCTGGCGGCGTGCGGCTACTACCGCGAGGAGCCGGCGCAGCTGCGGGGGCGCTGGGGGGAGGAATTTGCGCGGCGCCAGCCGCTGCAGGTGGAGCTGGGGTGCGGCAAGGGCGTGTCGACGGCGCGCATGGCGCTGGAGAACCCGGGCGTGAACTTCGTGGCGGTGGACGTAGGGCGCGACGTGCTGGGCTGCGCGCGGCGCAATGCGCAGGCGGCGTACGGGGACGCGCCGGTGGACAACCTGATTCTGGCGGCGCTGAACGTGGAGCAGATCGGGCAGTACTTCGCCGCACAGGACGCGGTGGAGCGGATTTACATCAGCTTCTGCAACCCGTGGACGCTCAAGAAGCGGCACGAGAAGCGGCGTCTGACGCACCCGCGCCAGCTATGGCAGTACCGCTCGTTTCTCATGGACGGGGGCGAGCTGCACTTCAAGACGGATGACGACGCGCTCTTTGACGACACGCTGGGGTATCTTTCGTCGTGCGGGTTCGAGGTGCGCTATCTCACGCGCGACCTGCACCGCAGCGGCTATGCGCCCAATTATGAGAGCGAGCACGAGCTCAAGTATGCGGCGCAGGGCGTGCCGGTGAAGTTTTTGATTGCGGTCAAGCGGCCGGACGCGCTGCTGCCGGCCGGGCGGCTGGTGCGCGTGGCGGCGGCGGTGATCGAGAATGCGCGCGGCGAGGTGCTGCTGTGCCGGCGCGGGCCGGGCGGCGAGTGCGCGGGCCGGTGGGAGTTTCCGGGCGGCAAGCTGGAGCCGGGCGAGGACGCGCAGGCATGCGCGCGGCGTGAAGTACTGGAAGAGTTGGGCGTGCGGATCCGCCCGGTGCAGGAGCTGGGCGAGACGGTGTATGCCTACCCCTCGCGAACGGTTGCGCTGACGTTCGTGCGCGCCGCGCTGGAGGAGGGTGAGTCGCTGGAACTGCGCGAGCACGCGCAGATGGCCTGGGTGCGCCCGCGGGCGCTGACGGACTACGCGCTGTGCCCGGCGGACGTGCAGATGGCGCGGGCGCTGGCCGCGCGGGACGCGCCCTGACGCAGGAATACAGGGAACGCAAGAAGCAGGAAGGGGACGCAACGATGCGCATTACACGCCGTCATTACGAGGTCGACATGCTCAACGGGCCGCTGGTGCGGTCGATTCTGGTCTTCTCCGTGCCGCTGATGCTCTCGGGCATCCTGCAGCTGCTGTTCAATGCGGCGGATATCGTCGTCGTGGGCCAGTTTGCGGGCAGCACGTCGCTGGCGGCGGTCGGCTCCACGGGCGCGCTGATCAATCTGATCGTCAACGTGTTCATGGGCATGTCCATCGGCGCGAGCGTGGTGGTGGCGCGCAACTACGGCGCGGGCCGCTGGAAGGACGTGGGCGAGGCGGTGCACACGGCCATCGGGCTGAGCGTGGTGTGCGGCGTGCTGGTGACGGCGTTCGGCATCGCGCTGTCGCGGCCGCTGCTGGAGCTGATGGGCACGCCCGAGGACGTGCTGGACTTGGCCGCGCTGTATATGAAGATCTACTTCGGCGGCATGGTCGCCACGATGCTGTACAACTTCGGCGCGGCGATCCTGCGCGCGGTGGGCGACACGCGCCGGCCGCTGTACTATCTGTTCATCGCGGGCGTGGTGAACATCGTGCTCAACCTGTTCTTCGTGATCGTGCTGCACATGGACGTGGCGGGCGTGGCGCTGGCCACGGTGATCTCCCAGTGCATCTCGGCGGCGCTGGTGCTGCTGTGCCTGATGCGCTCCGGCGGCGCCATCCACCTGGAGCTGCGGCGCGTGCGCATCGCGCGCGACAAGTTCGCGGAGATGATGCGCGTGGGCCTGCCGGCGGGGCTGCAGGGGTCGGTGTTCTCGATCTCCAACGTGCTGATCCAGTCGGCGGTCAACTCGTTCGGCTCCGTGGTCATGGCGGGCAACGCGGCGGCGGCCAACCTGGAGGGCTTCGTCTACACGGCGATGAACTCCATCTATCAGGCGAACCTGACCTTCACCAGCCAGAATCTGGGCGCGGGCCGCTACGAGCGCATCGGGCGCATCCTGCTCAGCTGCATCCTGACGGTCACGGCGGTGGGCCTGTCGCTGGGACTGATCGTGTATGCGCTGGGGCCGGAACTGCTGCGGCTGTACACGACGGATGCCACGGTCGTGCAGATGGGCATGAAGCGCCTGGTCGTCATCGCCACGACGTACTTCGTATGCGGCTGGATGGACGTGCTGGTCGGCTCGCTGCGCGGCCTGGGCAGCTCGGTCGTGCCGATGATCGTGTCCATCCTGGGCGCGTGCGGGCTGCGGATCGTGTGGATCTATACGATCTTCGCGGCCGACCGCACGCTGACGATGCTCTACATCTCCTACCCCGTCTCCTGGGCGATCACCGCGGCGGTGCACTTCGGGTGCTTTGTGATGGTGCGGCGCAAGGTGCTGCGCGCAGCCGGGCATGAGCTGAGCGCCTGACGGGTTTCCCTACGTGCGCCGCCGGGGCCGCGCCAGCTCCCGCCGCAGCGCGGGAGCGGAATGGAGGGGCCGAATCAGGCGCCGCCGCGGCGTGTCATGACGCTTCTGTTTCTTCACCCAACCGACGATCAACAGGGAGGATCTGCACAATGAAGAAAATCTGCTCTGTCCTGCTGGCCCTTGCGCTGCTGCTGCCCGTGGCCGTCCTGGCGGAGGACGCGAAAGTCGAGACCTTTGCCGCTGAGTACGAGATGTTCGGCACCACCTCCGCGGGCCTGCCCAAGAACGACACCTTCATCTTCGAGGGCGAGACCACCGACGGCGTCATCACCAAGCTGAACTTTGACATCATCCGCAACAAGGGCGAGGCGGACGAGTACTCCAAGAAGGACATCATGGGCTACATGATGAACGTCTCCGACGCCACCGTGGAGGAGGCGGAGGACGGCCTCAAGCTGACCACCTTCACTGTGTACGGCTATGACCCCGCCTTCTCCGACGGGGACGCCTACTACGCACAGTTCATGGTCAACGCCTCCTGCGACGCGCTGACCGAGGACACCCTCTTCCAGGATTTGACCTTCAACGACATGGCCCGGCCCGACAACGCCGTCACGCTGGACAAGGCCCTCATCGTCTACGGGTATCTGGGCCGCGAAGCGGGGCTGGAGCTCACCGGCGAAACCCCGGTCAAGGACCTGCTGGCCCTGCACGGCCTGTATGCGGACGGCGCGTTTGCTGCGGGCTCCAACCGCGTGTCCTTTGCGGGCTACAACGGCGGACGCAGCTACGGCGAGCAGATCGACGCCATCGTGGCGTACATCCTGGCCAACCAGATGACCCTGGAGGACGTCTACGAGATGTTCCGCACGGTGAACCAGGCCAGCACGCCCATCCCGGAGCGCGACGTGGTCTCCGGCGCGACCATCACCTTCACCGGCGATTTCCAGCGCATGGTCTATCTGGCCATCCATGGCGAGCTGTTCCAGGGCGTGGTGAACGTCACTGAGAACGAGGATGGCTCCGTGGTCAAGGAAGTGGTCACCCAGGGCTATGGCGGCGAGGTGGAGACCCACGTCACCCTGGACGCCGAGGGCCGCGTGACGGCCATCTCTGTGCGCGACGCACAGGAGACCGACGGCATCGGCGCGGTGCTCACGGCGGATGGCTCTGAGTACATCGCCGCCCTCATCGCCGGCCAGGACGACCTGGATGCGGTGGATGCGGTGACCGACGCAACCGTCACCTCCGACGCGCTCAAGCAGGCGGTGGAGTTCGCCCTGGCGGACGAGTGATCCCCGCGCGCAGCGCTTTGTGACGCCTAAATCGCCCCCCGCCGCGGCTCTGCGGCGGAGGGCAAACGCATGGCGCACGGCCGGGGCGCAGCCTCATCCCATCATCTGAAAATCATTCGGGAATCGTCCCAAAAAAGAAGGCCGGAGGGGTTTCCCCTCCGGCGTCTGTTTTGCGGGATGTCAGTCCTCCTTGGACTTGCCGCCCGCGTAGCGGCTGAGCAGGTTGATCGTGAGCACGATCACGCCCGTGACGAGGAAGATGCCGACCATGCCCTTGACGATGTAGGGCAGCGTGTAGAGAAAGGCGCTTACATTCATGGCTTTGAGGCCCTCCTTAGCCGAAGAAGTTGAGGATCAGGCCGCCCGCGATGACCGAGGCGATCTGTCCGGACACGTTCACGCCGATGGAGTGCATCAGCAGGAAGTTCTGGTTGTCCTCCGCAAGGCCCATCTTGTGCACGACGCGCGCGCTCATCGGGAAGGCGCTGATGCCGGCCGCGCCGATCATGGGGTTGATCTTCTCCTTGCAGAACAGGTTGAGCAGCTTGGCAAAGAGCACGCCGCCGACGGTGTCCATCACAAAGGCGATCAGGCCCAGGCCGAGGATGAGCAGCGTCTGCGGGTTGAGGAAGGCGTCGGCCTGCATGCGCGCGGCGATGGTGATGCCCAGGAACAGCGTGACCAGGTTGGCCAGCACCTTCTGGGCGGTCTCGGACAGGCTGTCCAGCACGCCGCACTCGCGCAGCAGGTTGCCGAACATCAGGAAGCCGATCAGCGCCACCGAGCGCGGGGAGACGATGCCCGTGATCATCGTGATGACGATCGGGAACAGGATGCGCGTCGTGCGGGAGATGCTGCGCTGCTCGTAGGCCATGCGGATGCGCCGCTCCTCCTTGGTGGTGATCAGCTTGATCACCGGCGGCTGCACGATGGGCACCAGCGCCATGTAGCTGTAGGCCGCCACGATGATCGCGCCCAGGTAGTTGGACTCGAAGAAGTTGGCCACGAAGATGGCCGTGGGGCCGTCCGCCGCGCCGATGATGGCGATGGACGCGGCGTCCTTGAGCTCAAAGCCCAGCAGCGAGGCCATGCCCAGCGTGAAGAAGATGCCGAACTGCGCCGCCGCGCCGAAGAGCATGAGCTTTGGGTTTTGCAGCAGCGGGCCGAAGTCGATCATCGCGCCGATGCCGATGAACAGCAGCAGCGGGAACAGCTCGTTGGCGATGCCCGCGTTGAACAGCACGTCGATCACGCCGATCTCCTCCACGCCCTCGGCGATCTGCGTGACCGCGCCGGACATGGGCAGGTTGACCAGGATCGCGCCAAAGCCCATGGGCAGCAGCAGCGTGGGCTCCATGTCGCGCTTGATCGCCAGGTAGATCAGCAGCGCGCCGATGCACCACATGGCGACCATGGGGAGGGTGATGTTCAGCGCGTTGCCGAACAGGTCCGACAGAAATGACTGCATACAAGATCCCCCTGTCAAAATGGTAGTTTCATTATAGGGGGCCATCCGGCGTCGGGCAAGTGGGGAATGCCAACTTTATAAAATTTTTATAGGCCCGCGGGCGCGGACATGCTATAATGGACGAAACGGACGGGAGCAGCCCGGAGGGGAGGACGACGCGATGCGGATTCTGATCGTGGAGGACGATGCGCGCATCCGCCATTATCTGCAGGCCGTGCTGTCCTCCAGCGGCTACGACGTGCTGGAGGCGGCAAATGGGCACAACGCGCTGAGCATGGCCGCCCAGCACGACCCGGACCTGATCCTGCTGGATCTGGGGCTGCCCGACCAGGATGGACAGGAGTTGATCCGCAGCCTGCGCACATGGACGCAGCGGCCGATCGTGGTCGTGTCGGCGCGCGGGCACGAGCAGGACAAGGTCATGGCGCTGGATGGCGGCGCGGACGACTACGTGACCAAGCCCTTCGGCACGGAGGAGCTGCTGGCGCGGGTGCGGGCGGCGCTGCGCAGCGGGCGCTACCGGGAGGGCGCGCCGGGCGCCGCGCGGCGGGAGACGTTCAAGGCCGGCGGGCTGGAGATCGACCTGGCGCGGCGCGTGGTGAAGGTGGACGGCCAGCCCGTGCACCTGACGCAAAACGAGTACAAGATCGTCGCGCTGCTGTGCCGCCACGCGGGCAGCGTGCTGACGTACGATTTCATGATCAAGAGCATCTGGGGGCCGTATGCGACGTGCGACGCGCAGATCCTGCGCGTGAACATGGGCAACATCCGCCGCAAGATCGAGCGCGAGCCGTCCTATCCCGAGTACATCGTCACCGAGATCGGCGTGGGCTACCGTATGGTCGAGGGCGAGTGAGGCGGGACCGGGCCGGCGGGCTGCGCCCGCTTTTTTTTGCGTCCAGGCAGGAACGGACGCAGGAAGCGCAGAATATCTTCGGAACAGCCCGGGTCATGCCCGCCTGCACGGCGGGCGGCGCGAAGACGCGGCCGGGCGGGACGGAGAGGCGCATGGAGAGTTTGAAACGGTCGAACCGCTGGGGCCTGACGGCGGCGCTTTTGCCGCTGTGGGCGCTGCTGTGGCTGCTGGGCGGGCTGCTGTTCATGTTCCCGGCCGTGGCGCTGACGCTGCCCGCGCTGCTGGCCTGGGCGGGCGTGAAGGCCGGGCCGGCCTGCTACGCGCTGCTGGCGGTCGCGGCGGCGGCGTTCATGGGCTGGCTGCTGGGGCCTGTGTTCGCGCTGGCGGTGGCGCTGGTGCTGCTGCCCGGCAGCGTCTGGGCGCTGGCGTCGATGGACCGCGGCGTGCCGTTTGTGCGCGCGGCGCTGGTCGAGGGGCTGGTGCTGCTGTGCAGCGGCGGCGCGGCGCTGCTGCTGGGCGCGGCGTATGCCGGCGGCGACCTGGCCGGCGCGCTCTCGGGCGGGCTGATCGCGCTCATGCGCCAGATGCCCCAGACGGACGCGCTGCTGTGGTCGATGTACGCGGGCGGGCTGCTGGGCCTGCCCGAGGGCATGGAGGCCGTCGAGGGCCTGAGCGCGGCAGTGCGCCTGACGGATGCGGCCCGCGAGGAGCTGCTGCGCTCGCTGTCGCTGTACCTGGATGCGAGCCTGCGCCTGCTGCTGCCCGCGCAGTGGGCGTCGGGTTCGATCATGGGCGCGCTGCTGGGCACGCTGCTGCCGCGCTATGCGGCGCGTCAGCGCGGGGAGGCGGTTGACTTTGTGCCGCTGCGCGCGCTGGCGCTTCCACGCGGGGCGCTGGGCGCGCTGTACGGCACGGCGGGCGCGCTGCTGGCGCTGAGCCTGCTGGGCGCGCAGTCGCTGTGGCGCGCGCTGTACGTCGTGTGGGGCGCGGCGGCGGCGGCGGCAGGCCTGCTGGGCCTGGCGGTCATCGACCATCACGCGCACGCGCGCGGCATGCGCCGCGGTCCCCGCGCGCTGCTGGCGGTGGGCGCGTTTGCGCTGGCCAAGCTGCTGCACCTGGACCTGGCGCTGGCCGGGGTGGGGCTGCTGGATGAGCTGCTGGGCCTGCGCGGCCAGAAGAAAATCAAGTTTCCGCCGCAGGGCGGGGACGACGGAGAGGATGATTTGGACCCATGAAGGTAATTTTGCTTCAGGACGTGAAGGGCACGGGCAAGAAGGATCAGATCGTGGAGGCGTCGGACGGCTACGCGCGCAACTTCCTGTTCCCCAAGAAGCTGGCGGTGGAGGCGACGAGCACGGCGCTCAACGCGGTGCAGAAGGCAAAGGCCGCGGAGCAGCACCGGGAGGACGTGCGCCGTGAGCAGGCGCTGGAGCTGTCGCGCAAGCTGGCGGGCCGCGTGATCCGCGTGACGGCGCGGGCGGGCGAGGGCGGCAGGCTGTACGGCTCGGTCACCGCGCAGGAGATCGCCGCGGCGCTGGAGGCGCAGCACGGCGCAAAGGTGGAGAAGCGGCGCATCGAGCTGCCCGAGCCGATCCGCACGGCCACGGACACCGAGGTCACCGTGTGGCTGTACCCGGGCGTCACCGCGAAGATGACGGTCAAGATCGACACGACGAAGTAAAAGCGAGGTGTCAGCCGTGGAGGAGGAGCGCGCGGGCCGGGTGCCGCCCAACAACCTGGACGCCGAGCGTTCGGTGCTCGGCGCGATGATGCAGGACCACGAGGCGCTCTCGCTGGCGATCGAGGCGCTGCGCGCGGAGGACTTCTACCACCCGGCCAACCGCGAGCTGTTCGATACGATGCACCGGCTGCAGAGCGCGGGCCAGCCCGTGGACATCGTCACGGTGGACGAGGAGCTGACGCGCCGCGGCACGCTGGAGGGCGTGGGCGGCATCCAGTACGTGGTCGACATCTCGCGCTATGTGCCCACGACGGCCAATGCGCGGGCGTATATCCAGATTGTGGCGGAGAAGGCGACGCTGCGCCGGCTCATCCATGCGGGCGACGAGATCGTGCAGGCGTCCTACGCACAGCAGGAGCCGCTGGCGGACATCCTGGGCCGCGCGGAGAAGTCGATCTTCGACATCGTCATGCGCCGCACGGAGGGCTCCACGCTCGTGCACATCGCCGACATCCTGCCCGATACGTACCAGCGCATCGAGACGCTCTCGCGCCTCAAGGGCGCCATCGACGGCGTGCCCACCGGCTTTGTCGACCTGGACAACCTGCTCACCGGCCTGCACGGCGGCGAGCTGGTGCTCGTGGGCGCGCGCCCTTCGATGGGCAAGACGTCCTTTGGCATGAACGTGCTGTCCTACGCGTCGGTCATGGCGGGCAAGACGGTCGCGGCCTTCTCCCTGGAGATGCCGCGCGATCAGCTGGCCATGCGCCTGCTGTGCGCCGATGCGCGCGTGGACATGCAGAGCGTGCGCCACGGCACGCTGCGCGACGAGGACTGGCTCGCGCTCTCCCGCGCGCTGGGGCCGATCGCCGCGGCCAACCTGTACATCGACGACACCTCGGGCATCACGCCCTCGCAGCTGCGCTCGCGCTGCCGGCGGCTGAAGATCGAGCGCGGGCTGGATCTGGTCATGGTCGACTACATCCAGCTCATGGCCAGCGACGGCCGCGCTGAAAACCGCCAAAACGAGGTCAGCGAGATCTCCCGCGCGCTCAAGGGCATCGCCAAGGAGCTCAACGTGCCCGTGCTGGCCCTGGCGCAGCTCTCGCGCGCGGGCGCGCAGCGCAGCGACAAGCGGCCGATCCTGTCCGACCTGCGCGACTCCGGCGCCATCGAGCAGGACGCGGATGTCGTCATGTTCCTGCACCGCGAGGAGTACTACGATCCCAACACCGAGGACAAGAACATCGCCGAGGTCATCGTGGCCAAGCAGCGCAACGGCCCGCTGGGTACGATCAAGCTCGCCTGGCTGGGGCAGTACACGCGCTTCGCGTCGCTGCAACAGACCTGACAGCGCGCGCCCTCCGCACGCCGGAGGACGCGCGCTTTGTTCGTACCGGCCGATGAAAGGAGGAAGCCATGCGCACGCTCGTCGTCGCGGAAAAGCCGTCCGTCGCGCGGGATATCGCGCGCGTGCTGGGCGCGCGCGAGCGCGCCGAAGGGTGCCTGCAGGGCGGGGACTGGACGGTCACCTGGGCGCTTGGGCATCTGGTGGCCCAGTGCGAGCCCGAGGAGATCGATCCGCGCTACAAGCGCTGGCGCGCGCAGGACCTGCCCATCCTGCCCGAGCGCATCCCGCTCAAGGTCATCCGCAAGACGGCGGCGCAGTTTCGCGTGGTCAAGCGGCTGATGAACGACGCGCAGACGGCGCGCATCGTGTGCGCGACGGACGCGGGGCGCGAGGGCGAGCTGATCTTCCGCTACATCTATGAGATGGCGGGCTGCACGCGGCCGGTCGAGCGGCTGTGGATCTCGTCGATGACCGACGAGGCCATCCGCGAGGGGTTCGCGTCGCTGCGCCCGGCGCAGGCGTACGACGCGCTGTATGCGTCGGCTGCGTGCCGCGCGCAGGCGGACTGGCTGGTGGGCATGAACCTCTCCCGCGCGTTTACGCTGCGCTACGGCGTGCCGCTGAGCGTAGGGCGCGTGCAGACGCCGACGCTGCAGATGCTGGTGCGCCGCCGGCTGGAGATCGACGCGTTCGTGCCGCAGACCTACTGGACGGTGCAGGCGGACTTTGGCGACTACACGGGCCAGTGGATGAACCCGGCGGGCGGGGACGGGCACATCGACCGGGCGGAGCGGGCGCGGGAGATCGCCGCCGCCGTGCGCGGGCGCGCGGGCGTGGTGACGGCCTGCGCGCGTGAGGCGGGAAGCGAGCCGCCGCCGCTGCTGTACGACCTGACGAGCCTGCAGCGCGACGCGAACGCGCTGCTGGGTTTCACGGCCGAGCGGACGCTGCGCGCGGCGCAGGCGCTCTATGAGCGGGACAAACTGCTGACCTATCCGCGCACGGACAGCCGCTACCTGCCGCGGGACATGGCTGCGCGCGTGCAGGCCGCGATCCATGCGCTGCCCGAGGCGTATGCGCCGCTGCGCGCGCGGCTGCCGCAGACGCTGCCGCAGACGCGCCGGGTGTTTGACGACGCGAAGGTCAGCGACCACCACGCGATCGTGCCCACGGGACGCAAGGCGGACGCGTCCGCCCTGCCGCCGGACGAGGCCCGGGTGTTCGACCTGGTGGCGCGGCGGCTGCTGGCGGCGTTTCTGCCCGCGCACACGTATGAGACGACGCGCGTGACGACGCAGGTGGACGGCCACGCGTTCGCGTCCACGGGGCGCGTGGTCACGCAAAGCGGCTGGAAGGACGCGTGCCTGCAGCCGCGCAAGCGGGCGCAGCAGGCGGCGCCGCTGCCGGCGCTGCGCGAGGGCGACGAGCGGACGGTGCGCTCGGCGCGGGTCAAGGAGGACAGGACGCGCCCGCCGCGCGAGCACACGGACGCGTCGATCCTGCGCGAGATGGAGCAGGCAGGGCGGCGCATCGAGGACGAGGCGCTGCGCGAGAGCATGAAGGACAGCGGCCTGGGCACGCCGGCCACGCGGGCGGCGACGATCGAGCGGCTGATCCACATGGGCTACGCGGCGCGCAAGGGGCGCTCGCTGGTGGCCACGCCCAAGGGCGTGCGGCTGATCGAGGCGGCGCCGGAGGCGATCGCCTCGCCGGAGACGACGGGGCGCTGGGAGCGGGAGCTTGCGCGCATCGCGCGCGGCGAGGCGGACGGCGCGCGGTTTCTTTCGGGCATTGCGCGCATGACGGAGCGCATGACGCGCTACGCCGCGCAGGAGGCGCCGGACGTGGCCTTTGAGCCGGAGGAGCGCAAGGGCCGGCGCACGGTGGGCGCAAAGCGGCTGGATCTGGCCTGCCCGGCGTGCGGGCGCGGGCGGATCACGGAAAACGAACGGGCCTTTGGCTGCTCGCGCTGGCGCGAGGGCTGCGCGTTCACGGTGTGGAAGGACTGTTGCCGCCGCGCAGGCGGGCCGGAGCTGACGGAGAAGCTGCTGCGGGCCGTGATGGAGAAGGGGCGGCTGAGGGGCAGCACGGGTACGCTGACATGGGACGGGCAGCGGGTCGGGTTCGAGCCGCGGCGCGATTGACCGGCGGGGAAAAAGCGAAAACCCCCTTTACAAACGGGGCGCGAGGCGGCATAATTTGAATGAAAACAGGCCGCGCCCAGGCGGCGCGAAAGAGGATGATGACCATGGATGAAAAGCTGTATACCCCCAAGGACCTGGAAGAAAACGCGCGCCAGCTCAAGGCGGAGTGGCTGCGCATCGCGCTGTGTTCGGCGCCGCTGCTGGCACTGCTGATTTTTTCGCTCGTGCGGCGGATGGAAATCGTCACGATCGTCGTTACCATTGTGTGGGGCGCGCTGCTGATCTTCCTGTGCAGCCTGCGCCTGGGGCCGGTGTACGCGTACCGGCGCTACCTGCGCGAGGTGACGACGGGGCTGTCGCGGCGCACGGAGGGTGTGGTGGTCTCCTACGCGCAGGATCTGACGTTTAAGGAAGGCGTGGAGTTCCACGTGCTGGTGGTCAACGTCGGCCAGAAGGGCGACGAGGAGGACGACCGCATGTTCTACTACGACCACTGCAAGCCCCAGCCGCAGCTGACGGCGGGCGAGCGCGTGTGCGTGACCAGCCACAGCAACTTTGTGATCGGCCTCTCGCGCGCGTGAGGGGAGGAAGGACGGAAAGCCGATGGATCGGATCGGGAACGACAGGCTGAAGGTCATGGTCTGCGTGACGGGCCAGAGGACCTGCGAACGCCTCATCCACGAGGGGGCGCGCATCGCGGGGCAGGTGGACGGCGAGATGAAGGTGGTGCACGTGGCCACTGGCGGCGCGCCGTTCATGGGTGTGAGCGCGCGCCAAGAGGCCGAGGCGTTGGAGTACCTGTTCCGCTGCGCGCAGGCGTACGGGGCGGAGATGGTCGTCGAGCGCGCGGACAGCGCCGTGGACGCGCTGGTCGAGCTGGCGCAGCGAAACGATGTGGACTGCGTGGTGCTGGGCGCGGCGCGAGGGCGCGGCGCGCAGGACTTCGCCGACCAGCTGCGCAGCCGCCTGCCGCACGCGGACGTGCGCGTGTTCTTCGAGGAAAATTGAAACCCGCTTTGCCCGCCTGCGCAAACGCCGGCGGGCGATTTTGGGCAAAATCCTCTTTTTCAAAACCCCTCTAGCCAAGCAGAATGTTTTGCGCTACAATAGGGCGAATCAAATGCCGCCCGGGTGAAGATGCGGCCGCAGACGCGGCTGAGACACGGGCCGAATGGAGAAGGAATTTCGCTATGGTCAGAGACATGACGGAGGGCAGGCCGCTGAAACTGATCCTGTCCTTTTTCTTCCCGCTGCTGATCGGCAATCTCTTTCAGCAGATGTACAACATGGCCGACAGCATCATCGTCGGGCAGTTCATCGGCAAGGGCGCGCTGGCGGCGGTGGGCGCGACGGGCTCGTTCAACTTCCTGGTGCTGGGCTTTGCGCTGGGGCTGTGCGGCGGGCTGTGCATCCCCGTGTCGCAGCGCTTCGGCGCGGGCGACATGTACGGCATGCGCCGCGCGCTGGTCAGCGCGATCTACATCACGCTGGGCGTGACGGTGGTCGTCACCGCGGCGATGCTCGTCTTCACCCGGCCCATGCTGCGCCTCATGCGCACGCCGGAGGATATCTTCGAACAGAGCTACGACTACATCATCGTCATCTTCGGCGGCACGTTCGCCACGCTGCTGTACAACCTGCCGGCGGGCCTGCTGCGCGCGCTGGGCGACAGCAAGACGCCGCTGCTGTTTCTGATCGTGGCGTCGCTGCTCAACATCGTGCTGGACCTGCTGTTCATCCTCGCCTTCGGCATGGGCGTGGAGGGCGCCGCGTGGGCGACGGTCATCGCGCAGGCGGTGTCGGGGCTGCTGTGCGTGCGCTACATCGCGCGCCACTTCCCGGTGCTGCGCCCGCAGCGCGACGAATGGAAGTTCGATCCGCAGAGCGCGCGTGTGGGCCTGGCCATCGGGCTGCCGATGGGCCTGCAGTTCTCCTTGACGGCTGTGGGCTCGGTCGTGCTGCAAAGCGCGGTCAATACGCTCGGTTCGGATGCCGTGGCGTCGGTCACCTCCGGCTCGAAGGTGCAGATGATCGTCACCCAGCCGATGGAGGCGCTGGGCGCGACCATGGCCACCTACTGCGGGCAGAATTTGGGCGCGCAGCGCATGGACCGCATCCGCTGGGGCCTGCGCACGAGCCTGCTGCTGGGCGCGGCCTATACGGCGCTGGCGATGCTGGTGACCATGACCCTCGGCACGACGATCGCGCTGCTGTTCATCAAGCCCGAAGAGGCGCAGATCCTGCAAAACATCGACCAGTTCCTGCACGGCAACGCGATGGGCTTCGTGCTGCTCATGACGCTGCTGGTGCTGCGCAACAGCCTGCAGGGCCTGGGCTACAGCATGTCGGCGATGCTGGCGGGCATCTTCGAGATGGTCGCGCGCGCGCTGGTGGCATTCGCATTCGTGGGCGCGCTGGGCTACGCCGCGGTGTGCTACGCCAACCCGCTGGCCTGGCTGTTCGCGTGCATCCTGCTGGCGCCGATGATGTGCGTGCGCCTGCGCCAGCTGGGGCGCAGGTATCCGGTAAGCGCTGCCGCGAAAAAATAAGAGCCGTCCTTTCAGGGGTCCTCAGGGCCCCTTTTTTTGCGCCTTTTTGAGAGCAGGCAGGAGATGCGCGCCCGGCGGGCGAACTCCAAACGCAACGGCTACGACGTGCAGACGTACATCCAGATCTACAACTGCGCGGGCTTTCTGATGCAGGTGGAGATCGAGGCGGTCGCCCGGATCATCCACGAGGCGAAAAAGCCGGTCATGACGATCAAGGCCATGGCGGCGGGGCGCGTGTCGCCCTACGTGGGGCTGACGTTCTCCTACGCGACGATCCGCCCGTGCGACATGGTGACGGTCGGCGCGTTCACGCCCGAGGAGGTGCACGAGGACGTGGAGATCGCCCTGGCGGCGCTCGAGCGGCGCCTGCCGAACCTGGAGGGCCGCGCCACGCCGAACAAAACCGCCGCGCTGGGCGGCGAATGAGCCCTTTTTCCGGCCGTACCTTCTTTACGAGGGGGCGACTTTCGTGTATAATGACCTTGATTATGCCCGGATTTCGCGCAAAAGGAGAGAGCCTGACAGATGCTGTTCAATTCCTACGTCTTCATCCTCGCCTTCCTGCCCGTCACGCTGGTGGGCTATTTCGGCCTGGGCCGGCTGTGCAAGCGGCTGCCGCTGAACAAGGTGTGGCTGGTGGGCTGTTCGCTCGTGTTCTACGCCTACTTCAACGTGCGCTACCTGCCCATCATCGTGCTGAGCATCCTCGTCAACTACGCGCTCAGCCAGGGCATGCTGACGGTGCGCAGCCAGGGCGTGCGCCGGCTGTTGCTGGGCCTGGGCCTGGCGGGCAACCTGGGCGTGCTGGGCTACTATAAGTATTACGACTTCTTCGTGGAGAACCTCAACGCCCTGGCGGGCACGTCGTTCGTGCTGCACCATCTGGTGCTGCCGCTGGGCATCAGCTTCTTCACATTCCAGCAGCTCTCCTATGTCATCGACAGCTATAAGCGCACGGTGCCGCGCTACAACATCCTGGACTACGCGCTGTTCGTGACGTTCTTCCCGCAGCTGATCGCGGGTCCGATCGTGCTGCACAGCGAGATCGTGCCGCAGTTCGCCGACCCGGAAAACCGCCGCTTCCGGTTTGACAACTTTGCGCCCGGCCTGTATGCGTTTGCGCTGGGCCTGTTCAAGAAGGTCATCGTCGCGGATACGTTCGCGCAGGTGGCCGAGTGGGGCTTTGCGGCGGGGCAGGCGCTCAACACGCCCGAGGCCTGGCTGGTGGCGCTGGGCTACACGTTCCAGCTGTACTTTGACTTCTCCGGCTACTGCGACATGGCCCTGGGCCTGGGCAAGATGTTCAACATCCGCATCACGCAGAACTTCAACTCGCCCTACAAGTCCCTGGACATCAAGGAGTTCTGGCAGCGCTGGCACATGACGCTCAGCCGCTTCTTCACCACGTACGTCTACTTCCCGCTGGGCGGCAGCCGCAGGGGCCTGGCGCGCACGTGCGTCAACCTGATGGTCGTCTTCCTCGTCAGCGGCCTGTGGCACGGCGCGGGCTGGCTGTTCGTGCTCTGGGGCGGGCTGCACGGGCTGATGAGCGTGCTCTACCGCCTCTTTCGCAGGCCCTACGACCGGCTGCACCCGGCGCTGCGCTGGCTGATCACGTTCCTGTTCGTGACGGTGGCGTGGGTCTTCTTCCGCGCCGAGACGATGGACAGCGCCATGACCGTGCTGCGCGCGATGTTCTCCATGGAATTTGGCGCGATCAACGCGACGGTCACGAACGTGTTCGCCACGCCGATGAACCTGCATCCCGGCTACAACGCGATCATGACGCAGCTGTGGTATGTGCTGGCGCTCGCAGGCGTGCTGGGCCTGCCCAACACGTACGAGCTGACCGACCGCTTCCGGCCGACGCTGGGCCGCGCGGCGCTGACGGTCGTGCTGCTGGTGCTGTGCGTGCTCTCGCTCTCGGGCGTGAGCGTGTTCCTGTACTACAACTTCTGATCGGGAGGGATGAACGGCATGAGCAAGAGCAAGAGATTCTGCATCGGCGTGCTTTCGGCGCTGCTGGCGGCGCTGCTGCTGTGCGCGGGCACGGTGTTCGTCGTCGATCCGCTCCAGGTCTACCGGCAGGCGACGTGGTACACGCCGCTGATCGACTACGTCACGCAGGTGTACACCAACGCGGGCATCGCCAAGCACTACAGCTACGACAGCGCGATCGTGGGCACATCGCTGACGGAGAACAGCGCGCCCTCGCTGTACGACGAGCTGTTCGGCGGCGAGTGGATCAAGCTGGTGACCAGCGGCGGCACGGCGCACAACCACGCGATCCTGATGGACGTGGCCTTCCGCACGCGCGAGATGAAGCGCATCGTCTACGGGCTGGACATCTACTCGTTCATCGCCGAGAAGGACGAGACCGCGCAGGATGTGCCCATGTACCTGTACGACGACAACCCCTTCAACGACGCGAGTTACCTGCTCAACAAGGACATCCTCTTTGACAGGCTCTACGAGACGTACCAGTACAACGCCGAGGGCCTGACCTACCTGACGCGCGACAGCATGTACTACTGGGGCGGCAACTACGAGTTCTCCGAGGAGGAGGTGCTCAAGGGCGTGAATCCGACCGCCGGCGCGCCCGACCAGTGGGACATCAATAGGTTTGATCAGCAGATGAACGACAACCTGGAGTACAACCTGCTGCCGTTCATCGAGCAGCACCCGGAGACGGAGTTCCTGATCTACTTCCCGCCCTACAGCGTCATGGAGTATGTGCTCATGCGCCAGAAGGGGCACCTGGACTTTGTGCTCAACATGAAGGACCTGATCACCGAGCGCCTGCTGCCCTATGAGAACGTCAAGCTCTACGACTTCCAGACGCGCGCGGACTGGGTGCTGGATCTGAACAACTACAAGGACACCACGCACCACTCGCCCGAGATCAACGACGCCATCGCATATGCCCTGGCCGCGGACGAGGGCCGCGTGAACGACATCTACGACGTATACGAGCACGACGAGCAGATCTACGACTGGGTCGACATCGTCTCAGAGGGCGGCCGGCCGTGAGGAGGGACAGGGCCATGGGCCGAAACAGGGGGCGCGCGCGGCGCAGGCGGCCGCCCAATCCGTTCAAGCGGCTGCTGATCGCGCTGTGCGTGCTGCTGTCGGTCATCCTGGCGGATCTGCTGCTCGTCTACGGCTACAGGCCGTTTGTCGACGCGGCGTATTACGCCGTCGCCGGGCCGCTGCTGGGCGTGACGCCCACGCCGGCGCCCACGGCGATCCCGACGGCGACGCCCACCCCCACGCCTACGCCGACCCCGACCCCGACGCCCACGCCCACCCCCACCCCCACGCCGACCCCGACCCCGACGCCTGCGCCCACGCCGGCCCCGACGGCCGCGCCGCGCGCGACGATCCTGCTCGTCAACCGCGAGCATACGCTGGACGCGGACTTCGTGCCGGACGACCTGGTGTACCTGCGCGACGTGGTGTCCGAGGAGCTGCTCAAGGTCAAGGGCGCGGACATCCAGGGCGACCGCACGGCCGTGGAGGCGCTGATCGTGATGATCCGCGACGCGGTGGCGCAGGGCGTGGACAACTGGCAGGTGAGCGCGGGCTACCGCACGTACGACTACCAGCAGTCGCTGGTGGACGAGCAGGCCTATATCTATCGGACGGAGAACGGCCTGTCGGCCGAGAAGGCGCTGCAGGCGACCTATCAGCTGGTGGCGCCGGCGGGTGCGAGCGAGCACCAGACGGGCCTGGCGTTTGACATCACGGTGCCCGGCGTGTCGTTCAAGGGCACGGAGCAGCAGAAGTGGCTGCACGCCAACTGCTATGCGTACGGGTTCGTCGTGCGCTATCCGGAGGGCAAGCAGGAGATCACGGGCTACCTGCCCGAGGCATGGCACATCCGCTACGTGGGGCTGGAGGTGGCCACGGTGATGGAGTACAACGGCTGGTGCCTGGAGGAATATGTCGAGCACGAGGGGAACACGCTATAGGCGTGCGAAAGGGCTTGACTTTTTGCGGGGGCGGCGTTACCCTATACGGGGCGTCCCCCCGATTTTTGCAAGACAAAGGAGAGGTGAGCAGCGTGGACGATCATGGTCACGACGCGGGCGTTCCCCCAAGGCCGCCGGCGACGAACGGAGCGCGCTGCCCGCTTTTCGGCGCGCCCCCGCCCGGCCTGCCGGCGTGAAGGGAGGGCCTCGCGTCCTGATCCACCCCGAATCAGAACGAGAGGAGCGATGGCATATGGAGGAAAAGGAAATCCTGCTGGAATTGACCCAGCTGGTGCAGGCGGGCGAGATTCAGCGTTTCAAGGAGCGCGTGTCGCACATCCCGCCGGTCGATATCGCCGAGGCGATGGAGGAGCAGGACAAGGATTTGGTCGTGCGCCTGTTCCGCCTGCTGCCCAAGGACATCTCCGCGGACGTGTTCTCCTATATGTCCGCGGAGGAGCAGCGCGTGATCGTGGAGTCCATGTCGGGCCTGGAGGTCCGCCACCTGATGGACGAGATGTTCATGGACGACACGGTCGACTTTCTGGAGGAGATGCCCGCGGGCGTGGTCAAGAAGGTGCTGCAAAACGCGGACCAGCAGACGCGCAGCCAGATCAACCAGCTGCTGCGCTATCCGGAGAACAGCGCCGGCAGCCTGATGACCACGGAGTTTGTCGACCTGCACGACTACTACACCGTGCGCAAGGCGATGGACCACATCCGCCGCACGGGCGTGGACAAGGAGACGGTCTACACCTGCTACGTGATCGACCAGCAGCGCAAGCTGCTGGGCACGGTCTCGCTGCGCAAGCTGATCGTCGCGCCCGAGACGCAGACGATGCGCGAGATCATGGAGGCGGATCCGGTCTTTGCGCACACGACGGACGATCAGGAGGCCGTCGCGCGCAACTTCCGCCGCTATGACCTGATGTCCATCCCGGTCGTCGACGCGGAGGAGCGGCTGGTGGGCATCATCACGGTCGACGACATCGTCGACGTCATTCAGGAGGAGAACACCGAGGACTTCGAGAAGATGGCGGCCATGACGCCCTCGGACGAGGAATACCTGCGCTCGAGCGTGTGGACGCTGGCCAAGCACCGCGTGCCGTGGCTGCTGCTGCTCATGATCTCGGCCACGTTCACGGGCGCGATCATCGCGCGGTTTGAAAGCGTGCTGTCCAGCATGGTGGTGCTCACCTCGTTCATCCCCATGCTCATGGATACGGGCGGCAACTCCGGCTCGCAGACGTCGGTCATGGTCATCCGCAACCTGGCGCTGGGCGAGGTGGAGACGCGCGACGTGTGGCGCGTGCTGTGGAAGGAGCTGCGCGTGGCGGTGATCTGCGGCGCGATCCTGGCGGCGGTGAACTTCGTGCGCATGCTGCTGTTCGTGCGCGTGGACGTGCTCGTCTCCCTGACGGTGAGCCTGTCGATCCTGTGCACGGTCATCATCGCCAAGGGCGTGGGCTGCCTGCTGCCCATGGGCGCCAAGAAGCTGGGCCTGGACCCGGCGATCATGGCCTCGCCGATGATCACCACGATCGTCGATGCCTGCGCGCTGGGCATCTATTTCCTGCTGGCGATCCAGCTGCTGGGGCTGTGACGCCCCAACCTACGACAAAAGGAGACTGCCATGTTCAAGGTACGAGAGACGTTCATCCCCTTCTGCATCCCGGATGTGTCCGAGCGGGAGGTCGACGCGGTCGCCGGGGCGATCCGCTCCGGCTGGTGGGCCAAGGGCCCGCTGACCGTCGAGTTTGAAAAGCGCTTTGCGCAGTACGTGGGCGCCAAGCACGCCATCGCGGTCAACTCGTGCACGGCGGCGCTGCACCTGGCGCTGCTCTCGCAGGACATCGGGCCAGGGGACGAGGTCATCACCTCGCCGCTGACGTTCGCGTCCACGGCCAGTACCATCGTGCACACGGGCGCGACGCCGGTCTTTGCCGACATCGACGAGCGCACCGGCTGCATTGACCCCGAGCAGATCGAGCGCAGGATCACGAAGCGCACCAGGGCCGTCGTGCCCGTGCACTACTCGGGCGTCGCCTGCGACCTGGACGCCGTGCGCGCGCTGTGCCAGGCGCATGGGCTGTTCCTGAGCGAGGACGCCGCCCACGCCGTGGAGACGCGCTATCACGGCGACCCCATCGGCTGCCATCCGATGGGCGCGGCGTCGTTCAGCTTCTACGCGACGAAGAACCTGGCCACGGGCGAGGGCGGCATGCTCGTCACCGACGACGACGGCATCGCCGAGCGCGCGGGCGTGTTCTCCTGTCACGGCATGAGCCGCAACGCGTGGAAGCGCTACGGCAAGGGCGGCTCGTTCCGCTACGACGTGACGGAGTTCGGCTACAAGTACAACATGTTCGACCTGCAGGCCGCGCTGGGCCTGACGCAGTTGGAGCGCATGCCGCAGATGCAGGCGGCGCGCATGCAGGCGGTGGAGGTATACGAGCGCGCGTTTGCGCCGTGCGAGGCGCTGGTGCTGCAGCAGACGCCTGAGAACACCGTGCACAGCCGCCACCTGTACGTGCTGCGCATCCGGCCCGAGGCGCTGACGATCGACCGCGACCGCTTTGTGGCGGAGCTGGCCGAGCGCAACGTGGGCACGAGCGTGCACTTCCTGCCCGTGCACCTGATGAGCGCCTACCGGGCGCGCTTCGGGTTCGCGCCGGGCGACTTCCCCCGGGCCGAGCGGTTCTCGGATACGGAGATTTCGCTGCCGATGTACTCGCGCCTGTCCGTGGAGGACGCGGCCTATGTGGCCGAGGCGGTGCTGGACATCGTGCAGAAATTCAAGCGCTGAAGAAATGAAAAAAGGGGCCGGGCCTCCATCGGGAGGTCCGGCCCCTTTTTCTTATGCGTCCGGCGCGCGCAGCGCCTCGCGCAGCAGCTCGCTCACGCGCCGCGGGTCGCCGCGGCCCGGCATGCGCTTCATCGCCTGGCCCACGAGGAAGCCCACCAGCTTCTCCTCGCCCGCGCGGCAGCGCGCAACCTCCGCGGGGAAGGCCTGCAGCGCCTCGCGCACCGCGCGCTCGCAGGCGCCGTCGTCCTGTGCGAGCAGCAGGCCATGCGCGCGCGCAAAGGCGTCCACGTCCAACGGCGCGTCCGGCGATGCGTCCATGGCGGCCTGCAGCGCCTCGCGCGCGCCGTCGCGGGCGAGGTCGCCCTGCGCAGTGAGCAGCACGATGCGCGCAAGCGCCTCGGGCGCGAGCGTCAGCGCGTCGGGAGCCAGGCCGCGCGCCTTGAGCGCGGCGCGCACCTCGCCCATGACCCAGTTGGCCGCGTCCTTGGGCCGGCCGCAGCGCGCGGCGGTCTGCTCGAACAGGTCGCACAGCGGCTTTTCGGCGGTCAGGGCGCGCGCGTCGCGCTCGCTCAGGCCCATGTCGCGCTGGAAGCGGGCGATCTTCGCCTCCGCCAGCTCGGGCAGCGATGCGCGCACGCGCTCGATCCATGCCTCGTCGATGACCAGCGGCGGCAGGTCGGGCTCGGGGAAGTAGCGGTAGTCCTGCGCGTCCTCCTTGGAGCGCATCGCAAAGGACGTGTCCTTGTTGTCGTCCCAGCGGCGCGTCTCCTGGCGCACGGCGCGGCCGTCCTGGAGCAGCTCCACCTGGCGGCGGAACTCGCCCGCCACCGCGCGCGCAATGGCCTTGAAGCTGTTCAGGTTCTTCATCTCGGTGCGGGTGCCCAGCGCCTCGCTGCCCACGGGGCGCACGGACAGGTTCACGTCCGCGCGCAGCGAGCCCTCCTGCATCTTGCAGTCCGACACGCCCAGGTATTGAAGCGTGGCGCGCAGCTTCTCCAGGTAGGCGACGACCTCCTCGGGCGAGCGCATGTCCGGCTCGGAGACGATCTCCAGCAGCGGCACGCCGCAGCGGTTGTAGTCGGCCATCGTCCGGTCGGTCCACGGGTCGTGCACGAGCTTGCCCGCGTCCTCCTCCATGTGGATCTCGTGGATGCGCACGGTCTTTTGAACGCCGCCCACGTCGATCTGGACGCCGCCGCCGCGGCAGATGGGCATGTACAGCTGCGAGATCTGGTAGGCCTTGGGGAGGTCGGGATAGAAGTAGTTCTTGCGGTCAAACTGGGTGTGGCGCGTGATGCGGCAGCCCAGCGCCAGGCCGGTGGCAATGGCCAGGTCGACCACGCGGCGGTTGAGCACGGGCAGCGCGCCGGGCATGCCCGAGCACACGGGGCAGCAGTGGGTGTTGGGCGCGCCGCCGAACGCGGCGGAGCAGGCGCAGAAGAGCTTGGTGCGCGTGGCCAGCTCCACGTGCACCTCCAGCCCGACGACCATCTCATAGGCGGTCATTCAGCCCACCTCCTTTGGAGCGCGTCTGTGGTGGCCGGTGGCGGCCTGGTAGGCGGCGGCGATGCGCAGCAGCGTGCCCTCGCCAAAGGGCGCGGCGATCAGCTGCGCGCCCACGGGCAGGCCCTGCGCGTCCGCGCCGCAGGGGATCGAAAGCCCCGGCAGGCCGGCCAGATTGACCGACACGGTGTAGATGTCGCCCAGGTACATCTGCAGCGGATCGTCCAGGCGCTCGCCCAGCGGGAAGGCGGTCGTGGGCGCGGTGGGGCCCAGCAGCGCGTCAAAGCGGGCCAGCGCCTCGTCAAACGACGCGCGGATGAGCGCGCGCGCCCGCTGCGCCTTGGCATAGTAGGCGTCGTAGTAGCCGCTGCACAGCGCGAACGTGCCCAGCAGCACGCGGCGCTTGACCTCGCGGCCGAAGCCCTCGCTGCGCGTGCGCGCGTACAGGCCGGTCAGGTCCTCCTCGCCGTCCGGGCGCGGGGCGGCGCGGTAGCCGTACTTGATCCCGTCGTAGCGCGAGAGGTTGGAGCTGGCCTCCGCGGAGGCGAGCACGTAATAGGCGGGGATGGCGGCGCGCAGCGCGGGCATGGAGCAGGGCTCGACCTGCGCGCCCAGCTCGCGCAGCGTCTGCGCGCAGTCCAGCACGCGCGCGCGCACGTCGGGGTCCAGGCCCTCGCCCAGGTATTCCTCGGGGATGCCCACGCAAAGGCCGGCAAGGTCCGGCGCCCCAGGGGGCGGCAGCGTCGGGGCCTGCACGCTGGTGGCGTCGCGCGCGTCCGCGCCGGCGATGGCGGCATGGACGGCGGCGGCGTCCAGCGCGTCGCGGCACAGGGGGCCGATCTGGTCCAGCGAGGAGGCGTAGGCGATCAGGCCGTAGCGCGAGACCGCGCCGTAGGTGGGCTTGAGGCCGGTCACGCCGCAGAAGGACGCGGGCTGGCGGATGGAGCCGCCGGTGTCCGAGCCCAGCGCGTAGGGCACCTCGCGCGCGGCGACGGCCGCGGCGCTGCCCCCGGAGGAGCCGCCCGGCACGCGCGCGGGATCAAAGGGGTTGCGCGTGGGGTGGAAGTACGACGTCTCCGTCGAGGAGCCCATCGCGAATTCGTCCATGTTCGTCTTGCCCACGCACACAGCGCCCAGCGCGCGCAGGCGCTCCACCACCGTCGCGTCGAACGTGGGCACGTAGCCTTCCAGCATGCGCGAGCCGCAGGTGGTGCGCACGCCGCGCGTGGACAGGTTGTCCTTGAGCGCCATGGGCACGCCGGCCAGCGGATGGGTCAGCGAGCCGTCGTCGATGCCGCGCTGCACGCGGCGGGCCTCCTGCAGCGCCTCCTGCTCGCACACCGTGATGAACGCGCCGATGCGCCCATCCAGCGCGGCGATGCGCGCAAGCGAGGCGCGCACGGCCTCCTCCACGCTGCAGGCGCGGCTCCTGATGGCGGCGCCCAGCTCCAGGGCGGTCAGATCCGTCAGTTGCATGTGCGCTCCTCCCTTCACTCGACGGCGCGGGGCGCGAGGAAACAGCCGTCCTTGCGCTCCGGCGCGTTTTGCAGCACGTCCTGCGCGGCCATGGAGGGCGCGGGCTCGTCCGCGCGCAGGACGTTTTGCAGGCGCAGCGCGTGGCTCATGGGCTGCACGCCGTCCGTATTCAGCGCCGAGAGCGCGTCCACGTAGTCCAGGATGCGCGTCAGGTCGCGCAGCGCGGCCTCGCGCTCGGCCGCATCCAGATCCAGCCGCGCCAGATGCGCGACGGAGTCGACCAATTCCCTTGTGACCTTCATGCAGGGGTCCTCCTTTCGCTCACGGGTCCAGGCGCAGGGTGTCGCGGGGGAACAGGCACGCCTCGCGCACGTTCTGCGCGCCGACGAGCCGCGCGGTCAGCCGCTCCAGGCCGATGCCCAGCCCGCCGTGCGGCGGCATGCCATGCCGGTGGATCATCAGGTAGGAGCCAAAGTCCGCGGGGTCCAGGCCCTTGCGGCGCATCTTCTCCACCTGCTCGCTGTAGCCGCTGATGCGCTCGCCGCCGGTGGTGATCTCCATGCCGCGCAGCAGTAGGTCGAACGAGAGCGTGTAGCGCGGGTCGACCGGGTCGTCCTTGGCATAGAAGGGGCGCTTCTTGCTCGGATAGTGCGTCACGAACACGAACTGCGAGCCGTACTCCTCCTCAAACAGCCGGGAGATCAGCTGCTCCTCCTCCGGCTCCAGGTCGAACGGGTCGCGGATCGGGCGGCCGTAGCGCTCGGCGGCCATGCGCTTGGCCTCGTCAAAGCGCACCGCCGGGATCGCATCGCAGGCGGGCAGGCGCACGTCCAGCGCCTGAAGCTGCGGGGCGTAGTCGCGCCGCAGCACCTCCATGATGCGCGAAAGCACCTTGACCTCCATGCGCATCACATCCTCGAACGAGTCGATGAAGCCCATCTCCAGGTCCAGGGAGGTGTACTCGTTCAGGTGGCGGGCGGTGTTGTGCTTCTCCGCGCGGAAGACCGGCCCGACCTCGAACACGCGCTCGAACACGCCGACCATCGTCTGCTTGTAAAACTGCGGGCTCTGCGCCAGCGCGGCCCTGCGGCCGAAGTAGTCCAGGCGAAAGACGTTGGCCCCGCCCTCGGCGGCGTTGGCGCCCAGCTTGGGCGTGTGGATCTCGGTGAAGCCCTCGTCCTGCAGGCACTCGCGGAAGCCGCGCACCACGCCCTCCTGCACCTTGAACACGGCGCGCTTTTGCAGGTTGCGCAGCGTCACGGGGCGAAGGGCGAGGTCCGTGTCCTGCGACAGGCGCATGCGGAACTTGTCGATGGGCGCGGGCATGGGCGCCTCGGGCGAGGTGAGCACCTGCAGCGCGCTCAGGCGCAGCTCCACGCCGCCGGGAGCGCGTGCGTCGCGGCAGACCGTGCCCTGCACGCGCAGGGCGTCGCCGGGGCGGGGCGGGGTCAGCGGCGGGCACACCACGCACTGCAGCGCGCCCTGCGCGGTGCGCAGCAGCACGAAGCACACGTCGCCCAGGTCGCGCACGGCGTGCGCCATGCCGTGAAAGGAGACGGTCGCGCCCTCGGGCGCGGCCAGCACATCCTGAAGGGAGAGGGAACTGCCGGCAGGGGTTATGGTCTTCATGAAAAAGCCTCCTTCATCTGCGGGCGGCGCGGGAAAAACAAAAATCCCGAGCTGAAATCAATCAGCTCGGGACGGGAATACAAAACTACCCCGCGGTACCACCCAATTTGGCGAGAGCGGCACCAACATGCGTCATCGCCCACTTAATGAGGCCGGGCGGCCTCGTGAACCCTTAACGCGGGAAACGGACATGCCTATGCTTGCGCGGTCGGCAGGCCGGCTCAGGAGCGTTCTTTCCCGGGCGGGGATTTCAGCCGGGCTCTCAGTCCATGGCCCGGCCTCCCTGATGAAATGCGCGAGGTACTCGTCTCCTTCGACGCCGTTGCTATGAGGTTGTGGGCATTATACAGCCCGACGGCGCATCTGTCAAGTCCCTTTTTTTCCCGCTTGCGCAGGGGAAAAATTTTCGCTTGCCATCGGCGCGCGCGGGTGCTATACTAATGCCAATACATGCAGGAGGAACGGACGATGAACGCGACGCGCCGCAATTTTGTGCGATTTAACAGCTATAGCTATTTTGGCTACGGCTTTTTCGTCGCACCAAAAAGCGGCCGCAGCGCGTAAAGCAGCCGTTCCGGGCGTGTATACGGACGGAATGAAGGGGCTTTCGCCGCAGCGCGGCGGGGGCCTCTTTTTTCGTGATCGCAGGGCGTAACGAAGGAAACGAAGAGAGGGTGCGGATATGATCATCATCATGAAGCCCAGGGCGCGCGAGGAGAGCATCGGCTCGCTGATTTCGGAGCTGGAGGGCCGCGGCATGCAGGTGCAGCGCAACAGCGGCGTGGACTGCACGGTGCTGGGCGTGATCGGGAACGTGGCGAGCCTGGACCCGACGGATTTCCTGATGCGCGAGGGCGTGGAGCGCGTCATGCCGGTGTCGGAGCCGTTCAAGAAGGCGAACCGCAAGTTCCACCCGGAGCAAAGCGTCATCGACTGCGGCGGCGTGCGCGTAGGCGGGCGGCAGCTGGCCCTGGTGGCGGGCCCGTGCTCGGTGGAGTCGATCGATCAGGTGACGGGCATCGCGCTGGCGGTGCGCGCCAGCGGCGCGTCGATGCTGCGGGGCGGGGCGTTCAAGCCGCGCACGTCGCCCTATGCGTTCCAGGGGCTGAAGCTGGAGGGGCTGGCGATGCTGGAGGAGGCGCGGGCGGAGAGCGGACTGCCGATCGTGACGGAGATCATGAGCCCCGCGCTGGTGGAGGAGTTCGACCGGCGCGTGGACGTCATCCAGGTCGGCGCGCGCAACATGCAAAACTTCGACCTGCTGCGCGAGCTGGGCAAGACGCGCAAGCCCGTGCTGCTCAAGCGCGGCCTGTCGGCCACGATCGAGGAGTGGCTGATGAGCGCGGAGTACATCATGGCCGCGGGCAATGAGAACGTGATCCTGTGCGAGCGTGGCATCCGCACGTTTGAGACGTATACGCGCAATACCCTGGACCTGTCGGCGGTGCTGGCGGTCAAGCGCCTGTCGCACCTGCCGGTGCTGGTCGATCCCAGCCACGCGACGGGCCAGGCGTGGATGGTGGAGCGCATGTCGCTGGCGGCGATCGCCGCGGGCGCGGACGGCCTGATCATCGAGGTGCACAACGACCCGGCGCGCGCGCTGTGCGACGGTGCGCAGTCGCTGACGCCGCCCCAGTTTGCGCAGCTGGTGGCCAAGATTCACGCCTTGGCCCCGATCGTGGAGCGCACGCTGTGATCCTCTTCGTCGGCCTGGGGCTGATCGGCGGCAGCATGGCCAAGGCGCTGCGCGGGTTCGAGGGCATGCGGGCTCTGTGCGTGGACAGGGACCCGCACACGCGCGAGGCGGCGCTGTGCGAGGGCGTGGTCGAGGCGGCCTATGCGGATGCCGCCCAGGCGCCGGTCGAGCGCGCGGATGTGATCGTGCTGTGCCTGCATCCGCAGGGATGCGTGGACTTCCTGCGCGCGCACGGCGCGCGTGTGAAGCCGGGCGCGCTGGTGACGGATGTGTGCGGCGTCAAGCGGCCCGTGTTCGAGGCGGCGCGCGCGTACCTGACGCCGGGCGCGCACTTCGTGGGCGGGCACCCGATGGCGGGCAAGGAGCACGGCGGCTACGAAAACGCGACGGGCTCGCTGTTCGTGGGCGCGCACTACATCCTCGTCCAGGAGGGCGGCGAGGACGCGCAGGCGGTCGCGCGCGTGGAGCGCATGGCCCGCGCCATGGGCTGCGCGGACGTCATCCGCACGGATCCGCTCACGCACGACCTGCGCGTGGCCTACACCAGCCAGATGATGCACGTGCTGGCAGTGGCGATCTGCGAGCAGGACGCGCTGGAAGATAGCTATGGATTTGAGGGCGGATCGTTCCGCGGCACGACGCGCGTGGCGGCGCTGGATCCGGATCTGTGGACGGAGCTGTTCTGGCCCAACCGGGACGCGCTGGCGCAGGTGACGGAGGAACTGATCGGCAAGCTGCAGGACTATGCGGCGCTGCTGCGCGGCGGGGAGCGCGAGGCGCTGCGCGCGCGTCTGGCGGCGGCGTCCGCGCGAAAGGAGGCGTACAACCGTGCAAACCGTACGCGTTGAGGCGCAGAACGGAAGCTATGACATCCTGATCGGGCGCGGGCTGCTTGCGCAGGCAGAGCAGGCGCTTTCGGTGTGCGAGGGGCGGCGTGCGCTCGTCGTGGCGGATACGAACACGGCCCCGCTCTATGGGCAGGCGATGCTGCGCGCGCTGGGGCTGGCGGGCGCGCGGGCGGCGCTGTACACGGTGCCGGCGGGCGAGGAGAGCAAGAGCCTCCGGCAGCTGGAGGCGCTGTACGACGCGTTTTTGGATGCGGGCCTGTCGCGGCGGGACTTTGTCGTCGCGCTGGGCGGCGGCGTTGTAGGAGACCTGGCGGGCTATGCGGCGGCGAGCTTTCAGCGTGGCGTGCGGCTGATCCAGGTCCCGACGACGCTGCTCTCGCAGGTGGATTCGTCCGTGGGCGGCAAGACGGCCGTGAACCTGCCGCGCGGCAAGAATCTGGTCGGCGCGTTCTACCAGCCCGAGCGCGTGCTCATCGACGTGGATACGCTGGATACGCTCGACGCGCGCCAGGTTGGCGCGGGCCTGGGCGAGGTGATCAAGTACGGCTGTATCGCCGACGAGGCGCTCTTTGCGCGCATCGAGCAGGCGGGCGGCCGGGCGGCGCTGTGGGCGCACATCGACGGGGTGATCGCACGCTGCTGCGAGCTCAAGGCGGACTACGTGCGCCGCGACCCGCTGGATAAGGGCGTGCGCGCGCAGCTGAACTTCGGGCATACGCTGGGGCATGCGGTGGAGAACGCCGCGGGCTACGGCCAGGTGCTGCACGGCGAGGGCGTGTGCATGGGCATGGTCGCGGCGGCGCGCTGGGGCGAGGGCTGGGGCGTGACGGAGCCGGGCACGGCCGCGCGCATCGAGCGCGTGCTGCGCGCCTATGGGCTGCCCACGCAGGCCCCGAACCTGCCGCGCGAGGCGCTCGCGCGCGCCATGCGCCTGGACAAGAAGGCGTCCGGCGGGCGCGTGCAGGTCGTCGTGCTCGAGCGCATCGGCCGCGCGGCGACGCACGAGGTCGGGCAGGATGAGATGGAAGACCTGCTGCCGGCCGTCGGGAGGTGAGTCCATGATCCGCGCCATTCAACCCGCGGTGCTGGGCGGCACGCTGCGCGTGATGCCCAGCAAGTCCGCCTCGCACCGCGCGGTGCTGGCCGCCGCGCTCGCGCCCGAGCCGTGCGAGGTCGCGCCGCTGCAGCTGTCGGCCGATGTCGAGGCCACGCTGCGCTGCGCCTGCGCACTGGGCCTGCTGGCGGATTGCGCGCTAGAGCCGCTCTCCGGCGCGCAGGAGGGATTTGTGCGCGCGCGCCTGCGCGGCGGCGGCGTTCCGGCCTCGCCTGGGCTGCGCGAGGCCGACTGCGGCGAGTCGGGCTCGACGCTGCGCTTCTTCATGCCGCTGGCGCTGGACGGGCGCGGGCCGGTGCGCTTGATCGGCCATGGGCGGCTGATGGAGCGCCCGCAGGACGTATACCGCGCGCTGTTTGCCGCGATGGGCGCGCGCTGGGAAGACGGCCCGGGCAGCCTGACGCTGGACGGACGGCTGCAGGGCGGCCGGATGCGCCTGCGCGGCGACGTGTCCAGCCAGTTCGTGACGGGACTGCTGTACGCGCTGCCGCTGTGCGCGCAGGACTCGACGCTGACGCTGACCACGCCGCTGGAGTCGGGCGCGTATGTGGCGCTCACGCGGGAGATGCTCGCGCGCTTTGGCGTGCGCTCCGCGTGGCGGGATGAGCGCACGCTCTTCGTGCCGGGCGGGCAGCGCTATCGCTCGCCGGGGCGCGTGCAGGTCGAGGGCGACTGGTCGCACGCGGCGTTTTACCTGGTGGCGGGCGCGACGGCCGGCGCGCCGCAGGGCGTGCGCCTGACGGGCCTGCTGCCCGATTCCACGCAGGGCGACCGCGCGGTCGTGCAGGTGCTGCGCGCGATGGGCGCGGACATCCGCTGGGCGGACAGTCCGGACGGCCCGGCGCTGTGCGCGTACCCGTCGCGCCTGACGGGCACGACGATCGACGCCGCGCAGATCCCGGACCTGGTGCCGGCGCTGTGCGTGGCCGCGTGCGCCGCGCAGGGCGTCACGCGGATCGTGAACGCGGGGCGGCTGCGCATCAAGGAGTGCGACCGGCTGGCGGCGATGCGCGAGGGGCTGTGCCGGATGGGCGCGGACGTGCGCGAGACGTCGGACGGGCTGACGGTGCAGGGCGGCGCGCGCTTGCACGGGGCGGCGGTGGACGCGTGGAACGACCACCGCATCGCCATGGCGCTGTGCGTGGCGGCCGCGTCGTGCGAGGGCGGGACGGCGCTCTCGGGCGCGGAGTCGGTGCGCAAGAGCGCGCCCGCATTCTATCGGGAATACGCATCGCTGGGAGGGATGACGCATGCGCTCGACGTGGGGGAATAACCTGCAACTGACGATCTTCGGCGAGTCGCACGGGCCGGCGATCGGCGTGGTCGTGGACGGCCTGCCCATCGGCCTTTCGGTCGACGAGGAGGCGGTCGCGCGCGACATGGCGCGCCGTGCGCCGGGACAGGACCCGACGGCGACGGCGCGGCGCGAGGCCGACCGCGTGCGCATCGTGTCGGGGCTGTACCGCGGGCATACGACGGGCGCGCCGCTGTGCGGCCTGATCGAGAATATGAACGTGCGCTCCGGCGACTACGAGGCGATGCAGCGGCTGATGCGCCCGGGCCACGCGGACTACGCGGGCTACGTCAAGTACCGCGGCATGAACGACCCGCGCGGCGGCGGGCACTTCTCCGGACGGCTGACGGCGCCGCTGGTGTTTGCGGGCGCGCTGTGCCGGCAGGCGCTGGCGGCGCGGGGCATCGAGGTCGGCGCGCACATCGCCTCCATCGCGGGGGTCGAGGACGCGCCGATGGATCCCGTGGGCGTGGACGCGCAGACGCTGCGGGCGCTGCGGGATGCGCGCTTTGCGCTGCTGGATCCCGCGCGCGAGGCGGCGATGCGCGCGCGCGTGGAGGAGGCGCGCCTGGCGGGCGACAGCGTGGGCGGCTCGATCGAGGTCGCGGCGGTGGGCGTGCCGGCGGGCCTGGGCGCGCCGTTCTTCGACTCGCTGGAGTCGACGCTCGCGCACCTGCTCTTCTCGATCCCGGCGGTCAAGGGCGTGGCGTTTGGCGACGGCTTCGGGCTGTGCGCAATGCGCGGCAGCGGGGCCAACGACGCGATGCGCGTGCAGGATGGCCGCGTGACGTGCGAGACGAACCACAACGGCGGCGTGACGGGCGGCATCACCAACGGCATGCCGGTGGTCTGCCGCGTGGCGGTCAAGCCGACGCCGTCGATCGCGCAGCCGCAGCGCACGGTGGATGTCTCGTGCATGGCGGACGCGCAGATTGAGATCCGGGGCCGGCACGACCCGTGCATCGTGCCGCGGGCGGTGCCGGTCGTGGAGAGCGCGATGCTGCTGGCGCTGATGGATCTTTTGCTGGAGGAGGAGACGCGGGGATGAGCGAAGACTTGCAGGCGCTTCGGGCGCAGATCGACGCAATCGATCGGGACATGGTGCGCCTGTTTGAGACGCGCATGGGCGTGAGCGAGCAGGTGGCGGCCTATAAGCTGGAGCGCGGCCTGCCGGTGCTGGACGCGGCGCGGGAGGAACAGGTGCTGGATGCGCGCGCCGCGCTGGCGCAGGCGGACAATGGGGAGGACGTGCGCGCGCTGTACCGGCAGATCATGGCGCTCAGCCGCGCGCGCCAGCAGGCGCTGATGCTGCAGGCGGGGCCGCAGGGCGCGGCCTATTCGGGCGTGCCGGGCGCGTTTGCCGAGGAGGCGCTGATCGCCTACTTCGGCGAGGCGCGCGAGCGCATCGCCTGCCGCGGGTTTGAGCAGGTGTTCGAGGCGGTGGCGTCGGGCCGCGCGCGCTATGGCGTCGCGCCGCTGGAGAATTCGTCCGCCGGATCTGTGTATGACGTGTACGATCTGCTGGGCCGCTACAGCCTGCGCATCGTCGGCGAGCAGATGGTGCAGGTGCGCCACTGCCTGCTGGGCCTGCCGGGCGCGCGCCTGGAGGACGTGCGGCGCGTGTACTCGCACGCGCAGGCGCTGATGCAGTGCGCGGCGTTCCTGGACGCGCATCCGTCCTGGGAGCGCGCGGCGCAGTACAACACGGCGGGCAGCGCCCAGCGCGTGCGCGAGGAGGGCGACGTGCACAGCGCGGCCATCGCCAGCCGCCTGGCGGCGCGGCGGTACGGGCTGGAGGTGCTCGCGGCGGACATCCATACGTTCGATGGGAACACCACGCGCTTTGCGATCGTCGCGGGCGCGCGCGAGCCGTTCGCGCCGGATGCGGACAAGGCGACGCTCACGTTCACGCTGCGCCATGAACGCGGCACGCTGCACCGCGCGCTGGCGTGCTTCGTGGCGCTGGGCATGAACCTGACGCACATCGAGTCGCGGCCCATTCCGGGCATGAACTGGGAGTACCGCTTCTATGTGGACGTGGAGGGCAGCGTGAGCGAGCGGCATATGGACGTGCTGCGCAAGGCGCTGTCGGCGGACTGCGTGGAGTGCCGGGTGCTGGGCGTATACCGCTCGGCGAGGGGGCGCCATGCGTAAGCACATCTATCTGACGGGCATGATGGGCTCGGGCAAGACGACGATCGGCCGGATGCTCGCCCAGCGGCTGGGCTGTCCGTTCGTCGATGCGGACGAGTACGTGGAGCGGGCGGCCGGACGCACGATCCCGCAGATCTTCGCGCAGGAGGGCGAGGCGGGCTTTCGGGACTGGGAGACGCGCGCGCTGCGCGAGATCGCCGCAAGCCGGCCCTGCGTCGTGGCCACGGGCGGCGGCGCGGTGCTGCGCGAGGAGAACGTCGCGCTGATGCGCGGGAGCGGCGTCGTCGTGCTGCTGGACCGCAGCCTTGCGGACATGCTGCGCGACGTCAGCCAGGAGGAGCGGCCCAACCTGGCCGGGGACAAGGAGGAGCGCATGCGCACGCTGCACGCCGCGCGCAACGCGCGCTATCACGAGGCGTGCGACATCGCCTTTGACAACGGCGGCAGCCCGTTTGACGCGACGCGCCGCCTGGTGGAGACGCTGCGCCTGTACGGGGCGCTGTGAGACGGCAGAAGAGCGAGGAGGGAACGCAACATGACGATGCTGGAACTGGCGACGAAGAGCCGCAGCTACCGGCGATTTGACGAGTCGGCGCGCGTGACGGAGCAGACGCTGCGCGAGCTGATCGAGCTGGCGCGCCTGGCGCCCACGGCGGGCAACGCGCAGCCGCTGCGCTTCCGGCCGGTGACGGAGCCGGAGATGTGCGCGCGTGTGTTTGCGACGCTGGGCTGGGCGGCGGCGCTGCCCGACTGGCCGGGCCCGGCGCGGGGCGAGCGGCCGGCGGCGTATGTGGTCGTGCTGTGCGACCTGGACTGCGGCAGCGGCAAGCGGCCCGATGCGGCCATCGCCGCGCAGACGATGCTGCTGGGCGCGGTCGAGCGGGGCCTGGGCGGATGCATGCTGGGCAGCGTGCGCCGCGAGGAGCTGCTGGCAGCGCTGGGGCTGGACCCGGCGCGCTACGCGGTCGAGCTGGTCGTCGCGCTGGGCAGGCCCGTGGAGGACGTGCGCCTCACCGGACTGCCCGCGGACGGCTCCACGCGCTACTGGCGCGACGCGCAGGGTGTGCATTACGTGCCCAAGCGCTCCCTGGACGATCTGATCGTCTGAGGGAACGCAAAAAGGCCGCCGGAGGATCTCCTTCGGCGGCCTTTCTTGGTCGCTTAGCCGAATGCGTTGCCGGTCTTCTGCGGCTCGAGCGTGGGCGCGGGAGACGGCGTAGTGGAGGAAACGGGCGGCCATATGCCGTTATCCTCTGCTTCTGATGGAGATGAAATGACGGAATGATCTGGGATTTCAATATCGGATGGAGTCTCTGTGGAGAATGAGGCTATAACCGATACCGGCTGCGAGGCGTACAGGTCGGGCAGCAGCACCAGCAGCACGCACAGCGACACGGCCAGCAGCACGAGCAGCGCGAGCAGTATGCGCCGGCGCTTTTGGCGGCGCAGCTCGCGGTCGATGCGCTCAATGCGCGCGGTGTGCTCCTGCTGCACGTGCAGGCGGCTGGCGGCGCGGTGCGCTCGCTCGGCAGCCAGCTCACGCGCCAGCTTCTGCTCATAGGCGGCGTGCGTGCGCTCGGGCGTGAAGCGGCGCAGCGTGTCGTCGCGTTCGCGCTGGCAGCGGCGGCAGGCGGTCCATTCCATGCGGTTGAAGCGGCCGCACACGCAGACCCACACGTTGCCCCGGCGCTGGGGAAAGCACACGGCGTCAGGGCCTGCGACGGCCACGAGCGCCACGCGGTCGGGGTCGGACAGGCGCGCTGGCGGCGCACAGTCGAGCACGGCGTTTTCGTCGATGCGCCAGACGGTGCCGTCAGCGAAGACGGCCTCGCGCACGAGGGCGCGCGCGCCGGCAAAGGGCGGGGCGTCGTCCATGGCGCGGCAGACGGTGAAGCGGCTGTGCCCGGGCGCGGACAGGCCCTCGCAGCGCAGGGGCAGAGAGCCCAGGCTGGCGCCGGCGTCATCCAGCAACGTCAGCGTCGCATACAGCGACGCGATCGGCTGCGCGGCGCAGTTGAGGAACGTGAAGTATGCCTGCGCGCGGCCGTTGGAGTCGCGCAGCACCTCCACTGCGTACAGTTCCACCGGGGTCGTCAGATCCATGAGCGGCATGCGCGCGCCCCCTTTCTGTCAGAAGCGGCCGTCGTCGTCGGGATAGAAGCCCTCCAGATAGGCCTGGACGGAGCGCGACATCTCGCGCGAGAAGGCGGCCTCGTACTTGCGCCGGTAGAACGCCTGTACCGAGGCGTCGTAGTCGGTGTGCTCGCGGCCCATGGCGCGCTCGCGTTCCAGGTACATCTCGCGGTGCTCCTCGGGGCTGAGGCGGCGGTAGGCGTTCTCCTGCACGATGAAGCGCGGATCGAAGCGCGGCGGCTTTTCGCGCAGGCGCTGCTGGTCGGTCGGGTGGCCGTAGACGACCATCACCGCGGGCATCGCGTACAGCGGCAGGTCGAGCAACTCGCGCACCTGCTCGCAGTTTTCCAGGATGTCGCCGATGTAGCACGAGCCGATGCCCAGCGAGTGCGCGCACACGACGGTGTTCTGCGCGGCGACCGCGGCGTCGACCACGGCTAGCATCAGGTCGCCGGCCATCGGCGGGCGCGGGTCGCAGCCCGCGATCTCGTAGGCGTCCTGCCAGCGCTGGCAGTCGGCCACGAAGATCAGCACCATCGGCGCGCGGGCGATGAAGGGCTGGTGGTCGCACAGGTCGGCCAGCCGCTCCTTGAGCGCCTCGTCGGTGATGTCCAGGATCGTGTAGAGCAGCTGGTTGCCCGCCGTGGGCGCCTGCAATGCCGAGAGCAGGATGGCGCGCCTGTCCTGCGCGTCGATCGGCCGCTCTTGAAAGGCGCGCACGCTCTTGCGGTCCCAAAGGCTTCGCTGGATCAGGTTCATCGGCTCATCCCCCCGTGTATGATGCGCGCGCCTCGCACGCCCATTTCGCGCCCGAGCGCGCCGTCCACGCCCTGCACCGCGTCCAGGTCGGCCGCGCGCAGCGCGTCGCACAGCGCCTGCTGTACGGGCGGCTTGCCGCACACGTACAGCGGATCGCCCGGATGGTACAGGGAAAATGCGCGCAGCGCCAGCACGTCCTGCGAGAGCGCAGCGCCCAGCAGGTAGTTGGCCGCATCCGCGGCGCTCAGACCGCCGAGCGTGCGCAGCGTGCGCCCGGCAAACGCCGCGCGGCCCAGACCGGCGGCGAGCGCGGCCTCCAGTCCCTGACGCATGCGCGCGGGGTCGTAGCCGTCCGCCGGCACGAAGCGGCCGCCGACCGCGTCGGCCAGGATCGTGTGGTGCGTCAGCGCGTCGAGCAGCTCGCCGGTCAGCGCCGTCATGCAGCCCAGGATCTCGCCCTGCGCGCCCATCGCGACGAACTTGTCGTGCGAGCCCGGCAGCACGAACACGCAGCGCCGGCCAGGGCGCAGCAGGCTGTACAGGCCCACGGCTTCGGTCTCCTCGCCGCGCATCATGTCCATGTCGCCGCCGGGCGCGTTGCGCACGCCGGGCAGGAAGTCGATCGGAAACGGCGCGACCTGCGGCAGCGTGCGGCGCACGATGCCCGCGCGCAGCGCGTCCGAACCTGCGGGCGCCGTGACGTGCGGCACCTCGCACAGGCCGACGTTTGAGGTGATCATGCCGTAGGCGGCGCAGGCGTCCACGTCCGCGGCGGTCAGCCCGGCGCGCGCAAGGATCGCGCCGATCGCATCGCGCAGCGCCCCGGCCAGCGCAGCCGGGCCGCCCGATACCGCGGCGTCGCGCGCGCCCGCGGCGCGGCGCTCCTGCAGGCGGATGCGGCCCTCGCCGTCAATGAGCGTCACGCGCGCGTTGGTCGTGCCCGCGTCGATGATCAGGCCGTTCATCGCGCCGCCTCCCAGGCGCGGATCGCGCCGGTGAACGCCTCGGCCCGGGCGCGGATGGCGGCGTAATCGCCGGCCTGCACGGCCGCGGCGGGCACGAGCGGGCCGCCGACGCCAAAGCCGGCGACGCCCGCGTCGAGGAAGGCGGCGACGTCTTGGGGCCGCACGCCGCCCACCGCAAACAGCGGGATGTGCGCAAGCGGCGCGCGCACGGCGCGCACGTAGCCCAGGCCCATCTCCCCGGCGGGGAAGAGCTTGACGAAGTCGGCGCCGGCGCGGTGAGCGGCGGCGATCTCGGTGGGCGTGAGCGCACCGGGCAGCGAGACGGCCCCCAGCGCGCGGGTGTGGGCGATGACCGCGGGGTCGGCATGCGGGGAGACGACCATGCCCGCGCCGGCCCCAACGGCGGCATCGACCTCCTCGCAGGTCATGGCCGTGCCGCAGCCGACGAGCAGGCTGTCGCCGAACGCGTCGCGCAGCGCGGCAATCTTGACGCAGGCGTCCTCGACAAAGCCGGGGGCGTCGTGGTCGAACGTGCACTCGATGGCGCGTACGCCGCCGTCATACAGGGCATGGGCGACGGGCAGCAGGCGCTGCGCGGGCACGCGGCGTAGGATGGCGACGAGGCGCTCGCTGCGCAGCAGGGCGACGGCATCATCGTGGGACATGGCGGCATACCTCCTTGGATGGTCACAGGTGCAGCCTGCGCTTGAGCTCCTGGGCAACGGCGCCGCCCTTGAAGACGAGCAGCGCGACGAACGCGATGACGCTGACGCACACGCAGGCGATGGAGGGATAGGCGTTGCGGCACAGCCCGGCGGCGAGCAGCGCGGCGGGCAGCAGGCCGAAGAGCATGTCCAGCAGCAGATAGATGAGAAAGGCCTCGCTGGGCATGCGCAGCACGAGCGTGAGGATGAACATGGCCAGCATCACGCTCATGAACGCGGCGGGCAGCAGGTAGTCGATGGACCAGGCGCGCCAGCCGGTGCACAGATCCCACAGCACGCCCAGCGCGCACACGGCGACGACTTGCTGCGTGAGCGCCTTGAGCACGTTGCGCCTGCGGGCGATGGAGATGTACAGCAGCAGCCACAGACAGGCGACGCCGCCCGCGACGAACAGCGACCAGCCGTGAAAGCCCAGCGCCCAGTCCACGCCCAGGCAGGCGACGGCGCCGCCCACGGTACACAGCAGCAGGATGCGGAAGAACAGGCCGTGGCGCGCGTAGAGGGTAGGCACGTCGGGGAAGGGCGGGCACGCGTCGCCGCCGCGCGGCAGGGTCATGCTCTGGCACAGCGGGCAGCGGGCCTCCTCGCCGGCGATGGTCACGCCGCATTTGTCACAGTAGCGCATGATTCACCTGCTTTCAGGATGGTTGGCGTAGATGGTCACGTCCAGGTCCATGGCGGTCAGCGCGCGGAAGAAGCGGCGCTGCACGTCGGTGGAGACGAGGGATGTGGTAAACCCCATGGACAGCGTGTCGCCCAGCGAACAGACGCACAGCTGCATCTTGCGCGTGGCGCAGTAGACGTCAAATCGCTCCAGAAAGGGCATGAGCACCTCGGGCATGGTGACGCGGCCGACATTGGACAGCGATGCGGTGAAGTCGCGCTCGGCGATGTCGCAAGACAGACGCATGACCGGGTCCTTGAGGAAGAGCGGAATGGCGCGCATGAAGGGATTGTGCTCCAGCGCGCCCAGCGCGTTGAGCCGGTTTTCCAGCACTTCGGGCGTCAGCGCCCGGCGCAGGGACTCGCGCACCGAGGAGACGACCGCCTCCAACGTCGCGGGACCGGAGCGGAAGTCGTATCCGACGTTGACCACGCTGAAGAAGTTGCGCGCGGAGGCCGAGTCGAAGTACTTGCGCAGGTTGACCGGGATCGTCACGACGACGGGCCTGCGCCGGGCGCGCAGCGGGCGCTCCGCATCGATGCACAACAGCAGGATGGCCGCCAGCAGCTCCGTGATCGTCGCGCCCATCGCGCGGGCGCGCTGCAGCAGGCCCGAAGCGCTCGCCGTGCCGACGATGACCTGCTGCCGCCACTGCGGGTGGCGCAGGCCGCGCAGCTGGTAGGCCACGGGCCCCGGCGCCATGCGCCGGCGCTTGCCGCTGTAGTAGCGGTCAAAGCTGTCGTCCATGCGCTGCCCGCGCGAGGCGTCGTAGTCCAGCGCGGGCACGCCGTCCCGGGCCAGCTCGGGGTGGCGCAGCAGCAGGTAGCGGTAGATCAGCGTGCGCAGAAACTGCAGCGCGCCGGTCGCATCCGTCAGCGCGTGGTAGACCTCCAGATTGACGCGCGCGCCATAGTACGTGACCGCAAAAAGCGGAGAGGCAAAGCCCTGATAGAGGGCGGCGCAGGGCGGCGCGTCCTCCTCGCAGACCGTCGCGGGGAAGTCGCCCTCCTCCAGGTAATACCAGAACAGGCCGCGCTTGAGCACGTAGCGGAACGATGGGAAGTCGATCATCGCATCCGAGAGCGCGCGGGCGAGCGGATCGGGATCGACCGGCTCGGTCAGCGTGCAGGAGAAGCGGAATACGCGCGTGTCGGCCTTGCCGCTCGTGGGCGGGAAGATCTTGGCCGCATTGTCCAGGCGGCTCCAGTTCTTGGCCAGGGGGATCACCTCGCATCGTCCGGCGGTAGGGGATGTCCGTCGAGAAAGTCGCAGATCAGTTCGAGTGCGCGCGCGGCGTGGGCAAAGCGCGGGGGCAGGGAGAAGAAGCCGTGCAGCGCGCCCTCGACGCGCACGTGCGAGGTGGGCACGCCCTCGCGCTCGAGCCGTGCTGCAAACGCCTCGCCCTCGTCGCGCAGGGGATCGTACTGCGCGGTGACGACGAGCGCGCGCGGTAGGCCGGCAAGCGACGGCGCATATAGCGGCGCGAGGAAGGGATTGCGCGCGTCGACCTCGCCGCGCACATACAGGGCGAGATATTCGCGCATCATGCGAGAGGTCAGCAGGTAATCCTGACCGTTTTCGCGCACGGAAGGAAAGGGCGAGCCCTCAGTAAAGTCGGTCTGGACGACCGGATAGAACAGGATCTGCGCATCGGGCAGACGCTCCCCGCGATCCATGCTCATCAGCAGGGAGGCCGCCGCCAGGTTGGCGCCGGCACTGTCGCCCATGAGCGTGAGCGGGCCGCCGTAAGGGAATGTCGGATCGCCGGCGAGCACGGCCTGCAACACGGCATGGCAGTCGGACAGGCCGTCCGGAAACCGGTGCTCCGGTGCGAGCCGGTAGCCCACCGAGCACACGGGCCGTCCCGTGTGCTCGCACAGGTGCCCGCACGCAGCGTGATAGCTGACAAGCGAGCCGGTCACCCAGCCGCCGCCATGGAAGAACAGCAGCGCGCCGGGCCGGCGCGCATCCGGCTCGGGCTCGTAGATGCGCACCGGGACGCCGGCGATCTGCGCCTCGCGGGCGTTTTGCACGATGTGGGCGCGCAACATGGGCGCGGCATCCTGCAGGGCGCGAACGCGCCGGTAATTTTGGGGCAAGTCGACGTCGGGAAAGGACAGCGCGCGCAGCGCGGCGCGCAGGGCCTCATTGAGCGCCACGGGCATTCCTCCTGCATCGTTTTTTTATGCACAGACGCCCGCCGTCGGTCTGCGGACGCGAGCGGACGGGCGTTGCTTACGTCTATTGTAACAGCATCCGGCGCGGGGCGCAACGGGAACGGGCGAAAAAAAGCGCGGCATCCCGCGCAAATTCACCAGGCGCTTGACTTGGCACGAAACGGATGGTATCCTACTGAAAAACAGGTAGGACGGAGGAGGAGACGCCATGGACGCGCGCATCTTTTACCAGGACGGGGACGTGACAGTCCGCGCGTTGACAGAGCAGGACATTGGGCCGCTGTGCCGCGAGGAGGCGCTGCAGGGTTGGCCTGTGCGCGACGCCTGCTACCGCGGCCGCCTGCAGGACATGGCGCAGGGACGCTGCGTGGCGCTGTGCGCGCTGTGGCATGGCGAGCCTGCGGGATACGTCAACCTGTACGACGGCGCGGACGACGGACCGTATGCGGGCACGGGCCTGCCGCAGATCATCGACTTTGCGGTACTGGAGAAGTATCGCCGCCGCGGCATCGGCACGCGGCTGATGGACGTGGCGGAGCGTCTGGCTGCGGGGCGCGCGGATGCGGTCGGCCTGGCCGTGGGCCTGCACAGCGGCTATGGCAGCGCGCAGCGCATGTATGTCAAGCGCGGCTACGTGCCCGATGGTACCGGCGCGTGGTACCGCGGCGCGCAGCTGGCGCAGTACGCGCCCTGTGTCAACGACGACGACCTGGTATTGCACATGCAAAAGCGCCTGAACCCCTGAAATGAAAAAGTTGGATCCGACGAACCGGAGCGTGGCTCCGGTCTTTTTTTGCGCGCACATGCGCGTGAAGCGGGCAGGGAAGGCTGAGGACATTCAGGCGCGCGCGACCGCATAGAGTTGGAAAGGCTTGTCAAAAAAGGGAGAGGAGGGAGATGCGAAATTCTCCCGGCGCGGGTGCGGCGGCGTCGGGACTTTCGGGCGGCGCATTGGCAGGCGCAGAACGAAAAGCGCGCAAAATCGCGGTTTTCGCGTGCAGGGCGCGGTCGCATAAAGGCTGAGACGGCGGGCACAATGATGCCGTGGACGAAGGGAGGCATCGGCATGCGGCGCAAGGCGATCGCGGCAATCTGCGCGACGGTGGCGGCGGCGTTTTTGGCTCTGTATCTCGACTTTGCGCTGACGGACACGCGCAGCCTCATGGCGGCGGCCCGGACGCAGCAGGTTGAACCGTATGCGTTTTACGTGCGCATGGAGCACGAGGTCAGTGCGTGGGGCGCGGTGCCGGTGCTGACGGCGGCGCAGCGAGCGGCGCAGACGCTGCCGTCCGGCGGCGTAACCGTGCTGGAGAGCCCGCAGCGCACGCACGTAGCGCTCACAAGCGCCTGCGCGCCGGATCTGTGGACGCTGCAGGGTGTCATCCGCCGCATGCGCAACGCGCTGGGACGGCGTGAGGCTGTGATCTGCCTGACCGGACGGACGCAGCGCACGGACCTGGAGCAGGCCGCGCGGGAGATCCTGGCCGCGCTGGAGGACGAGGCGCAGGAGGCGCTCGTACAGGGATCGCTCGTCTCGCTTACGGGGGCGCGCACGCAGGTGGCGCTGCGCCTGGATGGAGAGGGCGCGCGGGTGTACATTGGCCGTCCACATATCCCCATCGAATACTGACGCAATACGGGAATGGAGGGGTCTTTTTGGCACGATTTACGGTGCGCGAGAGCCCGCCGCTGCGCGGGACGGTGCGCATCGGGACGTCGAAGAATGCCGTCCTGCCGATCATGGCGGCGGCGCTGCTCACACAGGAGGAGGTGCGCATCAAGAGCCCGCCGCGCCTGAGCGACGTGCACACGCTGCTGCAGGTGCTGCAGGAGTGCGGGTGCGAATCGGAGATGGATGAGGGCGAGCTGCGTCTTCGCGCGGGCCGCGTGTGCAGCCCGGAGAGCTGCGATCGGATGCGGCGCATGCGGGCCAGCGTGCTGGTGATGGGCCCGCTGTTGGCGCGGGAAGGGATGGCGCGCGTGTCGATGCCGGGCGGCTGCGCGATCGGGCAACGGCCGATCGACCAGCACCTCAAGGGCATGGAGGCATTGGGCGCGCGCATCTCCATGGATCACGGCGGCGTGGTGCTCCAGGGGCGGCTGCGCGGGGCGGCGATCTATCTGGATATGCCCAGCGTGGGCGCGACGGAAAACCTCATGATGGCGGCCTGCCTGGCCGAGGGCACGACGCGCATCGAAAACGCGGCCAAGGAGCCGGAGATCGTCGACCTGGCGGCCTGCCTTGTCAGCATGGGCGCGCGGGTGGCGGGCGCCGGCACCTCGACCGTGACGATCGAGGGCGTCAAGCGGTTGCACGGCGCGCAGCATACGCCCATCGCCGACCGCATCGAGGCGGGCACGATGGCATGCGCCGCGGCGCTGACCGGTGGCGACCTGCTGCTGGCCGGCGCACGCAGCGACCATCTGCGCTCGCTGCTGTTCAAGCTGACGGAGGCGGGCGTGTACGCGGCGGATACGCCGCAGGGCCTGCGCGTGAGCGGGCGCGCAGGGCGCGCGATGGAGGTGCGCACGATGGCGTATCCGGGCTTTCCCACGGATTTGCAGGCGCCGATGATGGTGCTGTGCTGCCGCACACCGGGCACGTCGGTGTTTCTGGAGACGATCTTTGAGAACCGCTACATGCACGCAGCCGAACTGGCGCGCATGGGCGCGCGCATCCGCGTGGAGGACCGGATCGCCATCGTCGAGGGCGTGCGCGAGCTGACCGGCGCGGCGGTGCGCGCGACGGACCTGCGCGCCGGCGCGGCGCTGTTGCTGGCGGGCCTGTGCGCGCGGGGCGAGACGCTGGTAGAGGACGACGGCGGACACATCGACCGCGGCTATGAGCGCATCGAGGAGAAGCTGCGCGCGGTCGGCGCCGACATCAACAGGGTGTGCGAAAGCGCGCCCGGCTATTCGGAATTTTAGCGCTTGGGCGCGGGGGCGGGGCCCTCGCGCCTCATCCGTTCAATTTTCGCTTTTTCAGTTGACAAAAACGCCTTTCTCGCGTATAATACTTAACGTTGCAGTGAGCCACATGCGGTCGTGGCGGAATTGGCATACGCGCACGTTTGAGGGGCGTGTCCAGCAATGGGTACGGGTTCAAGTCCCGTCGACCGCACCATGTAAAGTCTCAGCACGTTGCTCGCCAACGGGCTGAGATTTTTCTTTTTTTTGAGCGGCATGTTTCCGCTTTGGATCGCCCATTGATCCTGAAATTGGGAGAATCAAATATGATAGACTGCAGTGTTTCTTTCGGCCGTACATCCGCCGGTGCGACTTGCTTGTGCTTGCCGCGCTTCCGGACGGGATGCTACGGCCGTCATGTCTTTTCCCGCGGCATATCCGGCGCTCAGAATATGGAAATAATGGCGGGGGGTGTAGAAGCCGGTGAATCAGTGGAATGTGTCGGTCGAATGCTTCTGCCTGGTCGTCGTGCTGATCCTGGCCGTCAGTTTTCACGAGACGCGCTGGTTTTTATCCGCACAGGGACGCCGCTACCGGCGTTGTCTGCGGCTGTCGGCCGCGTCGATCGGGCTGGATATCCTGTGCGTGTTTTCGCTGCGCCTGGGGCCGAAACTGCCGGTGTGGGCGCATTACGTGCTGAACAGCGTCTACTTTCTGACGACGGTGGGCCTGTCGGCGTTGCTGGCGTCGTATCTGTTCCATCTGGTGCTGGAGCAGGTCTATCATCCGCAGCGCTTTGCGCGGGCGCAGAGGATCCTGTGGGGCCTGGTGGGCGCGTATACGGCGCTGCTGGCGATGAATCCGTGGACGGGCTGGATCTTCAGCCTGGATGAGGACCTGCGCTATGTGCGCGGACCGCTGGTGAACACGGGTTATGTCCTCATAGCGGCGGAGATGGTGATGCTGCTGATTGCCGTGGCGCGCAACCGCGCGCGGGTGAGCCGGACGCTGCGCCGCCTGCTGGAGGTGCTGCTGCCGACGCTGCTGCTGCTGCTTGGCTACCAGATGGTGTATCCGAACATGCTGCTCAACGGCAGCCTGATCGCCGCGACGGATCTGATCCTGCTGCTGTACTTCCAAAGCCGCGGATTGGAGAGCGATCCGCTGACGCTGGTGGGCAACCGGACCGCCTTTTTTCAGGAGGTGGCGCAGCTGCTGCGCGGGTCGGCCGCGTTTCAAGTGGTGTTGGTGTCGATCCGGCAGTTTGAGACGGTCAACCAGCGCTACGGATACCAGGCCGGGGATGAGCTGCTGTGCGATGTGGCCGGATGGCTGGAGTCGGCGGACGAGCGGGGCCACGCCTTTCGAATCGGGAATATGAATTTTGCGCTGCTGGCGCTGTGTGATGGTGCGGAGGGCGCGCAGGCGCTGCTGACGCGGGTGTGCGACCGCTTCAATCGCGGCTGGCAGGTGGATCGCCAGCAGCTCAAGCTCACCACGCGCACGGTCGAACTCGTGCGGCGCGACCAGCGCTGGCGCGCCAACGATGTGGTGGAATACCTGCGCTATGCACTGAATGTCGCCCGGGAGCGCGGATGCCGCGTGGTGCGCTTCGACGAGGAGATCTTTATCCGCCTGACGCAGCGCAAGCACGTGCTGAATTTGATGGAGCGTGCGCTGGAAGAGGGCCGGTTTGAGGTGTGGTATCAGCCGATCTTCAACCGGACGCAGGGGCGCTTCGACTCGGCGGAGGCGCTGCTGCGCCTGCGGGACGACGATGGGCAGATGGTGCCGCCGTCGCTGTTCATTCCGTTGGCAGAGGAGAGCGGTATGGTCGACGAGCTCACCTGGTTCGTGTTTGACCGGGTGTGCAGCCTGTTGGGCAGCGGCTGCGTGCTGCAGCTGAGCGCAGTTTCGGTGAACCTGTCGATGCAGCAGTTCATGTCCGACGACTTGGCGACACATATCAGCGCGGCGCTGCAGCGCTATGACGTGCCCGCAAACCGGCTGAAGCTGGAGATCACCGAGCGCGTGATGCTGGGGGATCTGGAACGCGCGCAGCGCGTGATGAAGCTGCTGTCCGGGCAGGGCGTGCGCTTCTATCTGGACGACTTCGGCACGGGTTATTCGAACGTGGCCACGGTGATGGAGCTGCCGTTTGACTGCATCAAGCTGGATCACTCGCTGATCCGGCGGCTGCCCGGCAGCGAGCGCACGACTGTGATCATCGATGCGATGCTGGATCTGTTTCACAGCATTGGCTGCGAGGTCGTGGCCGAGGGTGTGGAGAATGAGGAGCAGGCGCGCGCGCTGGCGGAACGCGGCGCGGACTGGCTACAGGGATACTACTACGCGCGGCCGATGCCGCGCGAGGAGACAATCCGCTTCTTCTCCGGGCAGGCATAGAAAGGCGAGCGCATCAAAAAACCCCTCGCGCCACTGGCGCGAGGGGTTTCGGTTCTCTTGGGGGCCGGATCACTTTGCGTATTCGATGCTGCGCGTCTCGCGGATGACGTTGACCTTGATCTGGCCGGGGTATTCGAGCTCCTTCTCGATGCGCTTGGCGACCTCGCGCGCGAGGATGAGCGTGCCCGCGTCGTTGACGTCCTCGGGCTTGACGGCGATGCGCACCTCGCGCCCGGATTGGATGGCGAAGGACTTTTCGACGCCGGGGAAGGAGTTGGCGATCTCCTCGAGCTTCTCGAGGCGGCGGATGTAGTTCTCGATCGACTCGCGGCGGGCGCCGGGACGCGCGGCCGAGATGGCGTCCGCGGCCTGCACGAGCACGGCCTCCAGGGTCTGCGGTTCGATGTCGTTGTGGTGGGCGAGGATGCAGTGGACGATCTCGGCGGGCTCGCGGTACTTGCGGGCCAGCTCGCCGCCCAGCTGTACGTGCGTACCCTCCTGCTCGTGGTCGACGGCCTTGCCGATGTCGTGCAGCAGGCCCGCGCGCTTGGCCAACTGCACGTCCGCGCCCAGCTCCGCGGCCATGAGGCCGGCCAGGTGCGAGACCTCGATGGAGTGGCGCAGGACGTTCTGGCCATAGCTGGTGCGGTAGCGCATGCGGCCCAGGAGCTTGACCAGCTCGTGGTGCAGGGAGTGCATGTTGGTCTCGAAGACGGCCTGCTCGCCGGCCTCGCGGATCTGCGCGTCGACCTCCTTGCGGGCCTTTTCGACCATCTCCTCGATGCGGCCGGGATGGATGCGCCCGTCGGCGATGAGCTTTTCCAGCGCGAGGCGCGCGACCTCGCGGCGCACCGGATCAAATGCGGAGACGATGACCGCCTCGGGCGTGTCGTCGATGATCAGGTCGACGCCGGTGGCCGTCTCCAGGGTGCGGATGTTGCGGCCCTCACGGCCGATGATGCGGCCCTTCATGTCCTCGTTGGGCAGGTTGACGACGGAGACGGTCGTCTCGGCCACATGGTCGGACGCGCAGCGCTGGATCGCCATGGCGATGATGTTGCGCGCCTTCTTGTCGGCCTCCTCCTTGGCGTTCTGTTCGATCTCGCGGACCATGACGGCCGCGTCGTGGAACGCCTCCTTCTGCACGCGGGTCATGATGACGCCGCGCGCCTCCTCCTGGGTCATCTGGGCGATGCGCTCCAGCTCGCCCAGCTGGCGGTCGTGCATGGCCTGCGCCTCGTCGGTCAGGCGCTGCAGGTCCTCCTGCTTGCGGTTGAGGCTCTCCTCGCGGGCCTCGAGGCTGTCCATCTTCTTGTCCAGCGACTCCTCGCGCTGCTGCACGCGGCGTTCGCTGCGCTGCACCTCGTTGCGGCGTTCGCGCACCTCGCGGTCCAGCTCGGTCTTCAGGCGCAGCACTTCCTCCTTGGCTTCGAGGATGGTCTCCTTTTTCTTGTCCTCGGCGCGGCGCTGCGCGTCCTCGAGCAGGTTGCGGGCGTATTCCTCGGTGCGGCCGATCTTCTTTTCCTGAGCGTTTTTGCGGTAACTGTAGCCGGCGAACGCGCCCAGCGCGCCGCCCAGCACCAGTCCCAACGCGATCCATAGGGCGGTCAAGGTTCTTCTTCACTCCTTGCTTCAAAAAATAGGGCCGAGACGCGTCAGCGCTCGGCAGCGGATAGGGGATTCCTGGTCGGTGGCGCAAGACCGGCGCCTTTGCGCGGCGCGCGCAAAGAGGCCGGCCGGCGGCCGACGGCATGTTGTCTCATCTATACGTCGCGTTTTGCCCATGTCCATAAAAGCGAGAGGGCGCGGCCCAATCGCCGTTTATCGAATTTCAAGGCGAAACCCGCCTGTAATCAGAAGACATCAAACGCCCGCAAGAACCTATCCCACAGGGGCACTTACATCTTTACAGATTTATTGTACTGATTTGTTGCACGTCTGTCAAGCGGAAGCAGGTTTTTCCGCAGGCGCGGGAAGGTTTTTTTGAACGGACGCAAAACCCCCGCCTGACGGCGGGGGAGAGGGAAGCTCAGATGTCTTCTTCAAACGTGTCGAACGCCTCGGACGCGTCGTCGTCGGCCTGCGCGGGCGCCTCGTCGCCCTTGGCGGCCATGAGCTCCGCGCGGATGATCGCGTCGATCTCCTGGGCGACGTCGGGGTTCTCCTTGAGGAACTTGCGCGTGTTCTCGCGGCCCTGGCCGATGCGCTGGTCCTTGTAGCTGAACCATGCGCCGCTCTTGTGGATGATGTCGCGCTCCAGGGCCAGGTCCAGCAGGCTGCCCTCCTTGGAGATGCCCTCGCCGTAGAGCATGTCAAACTCCGCCGAGCGGAAGGGCGGCGCGACCTTGTTCTTGACGACCTTGGCGCGCGTGCGGTTGCCCAGCACCTCCGAGCCGTTCTTGAGCTGCTCGCCGCGGCGCACGTCGATGCGCACGGAGGCGTAGAACTTGAGCGCGCGACCGCCGGGCGTGGTCTCGGGGCTGCCGTACATGACGCCGACCTTCTCGCGCAGCTGGTTGATGAAGATGACCGTCGCGCCGGTCTTGTTGGTGACGCCCGTGAGCTTGCGCAGCGCCTGGCTCATCAGGCGGGCCTGCAGGCCGACGAAGGAGTCGCCCATCTCGCCGTCGATCTCGGCCTTGGGCACGAGCGCGGCGACGGAGTCGACGACGACCAGCTCGATGGCGCCGGAGCGCACGAGCGCCTCGCAGATCTCCAGCGCCTGCTCGCCGGTGTCGGGCTGGGAGACATACAGCTCGTCGATGTCCACGCCCAGCTTCTTGGCGTAGGCGGGGTCGAGCGCGTGCTCGGCGTCGATGAAGGCGGCCACGCCGCCGCGCTTCTGGCACTCGGCCACGACGTGCAGGGCGACGGTCGTCTTGCCGGAGGATTCGGGCCCGAAGATCTCGACGATGCGGCCCTTGGGAATGCCGCCCACGCCCAGCGCCGCGTCGAGCACCAGGCAGCCCGTGGGGATGACCTGGATGTCGTTGAGCTGGCCCTTGGCGCCCAACTTCATCAGCGCGCCCTTGCCAAATTGCTTTTCAATGCCCGCCAGGGCGACCTCGAGCGCCTTTTTCCTTTCATCGTCCGTCGCGGGAAGCGCCGCGGACTTGTCACGCTTGTCCTTTGCCGCCATCGTGTCTTCTCCTTTCCTGCAGGGGCGCGGCCCCTGTAACAACCCTTGTGTGACGCCGGGGCCTCAGCGCAGCGCGCGCAGGGCCGCCAGGCGGATCATGTTCAGCGCGTGTAGCGAGGCAAGCGTGCGCACGCGCTGGCGGTCGCCGTTCAGGCGCAGCTCGCGCACGAACGTGCCCTCGGGGCATGCGGCGGCGACATACACCAGGCCGACGGGCTTTTGCGGGGTGCCGCCGCCGGGGCCGGCCACGCCGGTGGTCGAGACGGCGACGTCCGCGCCGCTGCGGGCGCGCAGGCCCTCGGCCATCTCGCGTGCGCAGGCCTCGCTGACCGCGCCGAAGGCCTCGAGCGTCTCGGGGCGCACGCCCAGGTAGCGCTCCTTGGCCTCGTTGGCGTAGACGACGTGCGCCTCATGCAGCACGGCCGACGCGCCGGGGATGGCGACCAGCCGCGCGGCGACGAGTCCGCCCGTGCACGACTCGGCCACGGCGACGGTGCGCCCGGCGCGCGTGAGCGCGTCCACGGCATAGTGCTCCATGCTGTCGGCTGGGTCGGCGCTGACGGCGTAGACGGCGTCGCCCAGCCGCGCGGCGATGGCCTCGACCGTGGGCCGGATGCGCGAAAGCGCCTCCGTCTCGCTTTCCCCGCGGGCGCTCACGCGCAGCTGCACCTCGCCCAGCGAGCAGTAGGGGGCGATGGTGACGTCGGTCTGCGCGTCGATCAGGTCCTTCACGCGCGTCTCGGCGTCGCTCTCGCCCACGCCGAAGATGCGGATGTAGCGCGAGGCGATGGCGCCGCCGGTGCGGCGGGCCAGGTAGGGCAGCACGCGCTTTTCGAACATGTCGGTCAGCTCATAGGGCGGGCCGGGCAGCTGGATGACGGCCTTGCCGTCCTGCTCGACGATGCAGCCGGGCGCGGTGCCGCGGTCGTTTGGCAGGATGATCGCCCCGCGGGCGAACATCGCCTGGCGCTCGTTGTTGTGGGTCATGTCGCGGTGCATCGCGCTGAAGTAGCCCTCGATGCGGCGCATGCTCTCCTCGTCGCGCTCCATGGGCAGGCCGAGCAGGCGCGCGACGATCTCCTTGCTCAGGTCGTCGCCGGTGGGGCCCAGGCCGCCGGTGGTGATCACCACGTCGCTGCGCGAGAGCGCCAGGCGCAGCGTCTGTTCCATGCGGCCGGGATTGTCGCCCACGGTCGTGTGGTAGAATACGGAGATGCCCAGCGCGTTCAGCCGGCGCGAGAGGTACTGCGCGTCGGTGTTGACGATCTGGCCCATGAGCAGCTCCGTGCCGATGGATACGATTTCTGCGATCAAGGCGAAGACTCCTTTGCGGTCAGGCGTGGGAAGCGTCGCGCTCGTGGAACACGGCGCGGTTTTGCCACAGGTAGGCGGCCATCGAATACACGGTCATCGCCACGGCGGCCCAGAGGACGAGCGCCGTCACGGCGGACAGGGCGGGCAGGTCGAGCGTGAGCAGCATGACGGCGGCCATCTGCAGCACGGTCTTGACCTTGCCCGACAGGCCCGCGGCGATGACGCGGCCTTGCTCCACGGCGACCAGGCGCAGACCGCTGACGACGAACTCGCGCGCGACGAACACCACGCACATCCACGCGGACATGCGCTCCAGATCGACCATGACGATGAACGCGGTGACGGTCAGCAGCTTGTCGGCGATGGGATCCATGAATTTGCCGAAGTTGGTGACCAGGCCGCGGCTGCGCGCGATGCGCCCGTCGAACAGGTCGGTCAGCGACGCGCAGGCGAAGACCGCCAGCGCCGCGACGTTCGCGGCGAACGCGCCCTGCCCCAGCCACATGAGCAGCAGGTAGACGGGCACCAGCGCGATGCGCAGCAGCGTCAGCTTGTTGGGCAGGTTCATACGCATGCTCCTATCAAATCATATTCGAGGGCGCGGGTGATGCGCACGTCGACGTAGCTGCCGGGCACAAGCTCGCGCGGGCAGGAGAAGCGGATCAGACCGTCGGTCTCGGGCGCCTCGAACTGCGAGCGGCCGAAGTAGCCCTGCGCGTCGCGCCCCTCGACGAGCACGGCGCAGGTCGTGCCTACGCGCAGCTGGCCCCGCGCCAGGGAGATGCCCTGCTGCAGGCGCATCACGCGGTCCAGCCGCTCCTGCTTGACCTCCTCGGGCACCTGGTCCGGCATGAGCGCGGCGGGCGTGTCGTCCTCGGGGGAGAAGGCGAACGCGCCCAGGCGGTCGAACTGCGCCTCGCGCAGGAAGTCCAGCAGCTCGTCAAACTGCGCCTGCGTCTCGCCCGGGAAGCCGACCATCACCGTCGTGCGCAGCGCCATGCCGCGCCGGCGGATCTCGGCGACGATCCGGCGGATGTGCTCGGACGTGCCGCGCCGGTTCATGCGCGTGAGCAGTTCCTGGGAGATGTGCTGGATCGGCAGGTCGATGTACCGGCACGCGTTGGGCAGGCGCTCCAGCGTGTCCAGCAGCCGCGCGTCGACCAGGTCGGGGTAGCTGTACAGCGTGCGCAGGAAGCGCACGCCCTCCACCTGCGAGACCGCCTCCATCAGCTCGGGCAACAGGCTCCTGCCGCCCGTCAGGTCCGTGCCGTAGCGCGTCGTGTCCTGCGCCACGAGCGTGATCTCGCTCACGCCCTGCGCCGCCAGCTCGCGCGCCTCGCGCACCACGTCCGCCTGCGGCCGCGAGCGGTAGCGCCCGCGGATCAGCGGGATCGCGCAGTAGCTGCACCGGTTGTCGCACCCGTCGCCGATCTTCACGTAGGCGCTGTAGGGCGGCGTCGTCAGCACACGCCCGCACTCCAGAAAGCCTGTCGACGACTCCACATACACGGGCCGCAGATGGCGCGACGCCTCGTCCAGCGCTGCGATCAGCTTGTCGTATTGGCCCACGCCCAGGATCGCGTCCACCTCGGGCATCTCTTCGCGCACGGCCTGCGGATAGCGCTGCGCAAAGCAGCCCGTGGCCACCAGCAGCTCGCACCGCCCCGTCTGCTTGTACTGCGCCATCTCAAAGAGCGTCTCGATCGACTCCTCCTTCGCCGGGCCGATGAAGCCGCAGGTGTTGACGATCAGCACCTGCGCCTGCGCCGGGTCGGAGACGATCTCATATCCCGCCTCCCGCAGGAGGCCCAGCATCTGCTCTGTATCCACGCGGTTCTTGCTGCATCCCAGCGAGACCACGCCAACGGTCGCTTTCATGATCCGTTCACCGCCTCATTTCGTTCGCATAAAGGCGAACAAGTGTTTCGCTGTCCTATTGTACCATTCTCAATGGAAAAAATCAATTCCCAACTTCGCCGGAGGGGACATCGTCCTCGCCCAGGGCGCGCATGAGGTGGGCGTACAGCTCGCCGGCATGCTCGGGCCAGCGGCGGCACATGAGGCCGGCCTGGGCTCGAGTAGGGACGTTGAGCTGCAGATCGAGCAGGGCCATGTCCTGCTCGAGCAGCCGCAGGCGCACGACGAAGCCGTCGGGGCGCTCCTGCCAGTCGGCGAGCACGTGCTTTTCCATGCGCACGCGGTCCTTCCAGCGGGCGCAGAGGGCCTCGACGCGGGCGCGGCGGGAGGGGGGGATGTGGCCGGGGAACATGCCCAGCGTGTCGCGGCCCTGCTGGGTGAGGATGTAGAGGCGGCCGATCTCGTGCTCGCGCGTGCGCAACAGGCCGGCGTCTGTCAGGTCGGCCAGGCCCAGGCGCAGGTCGATGTAATCGAGCAGGCCGTCTTCGGAGACGAGGGCGAGCAGCTGCTCTTCGGTGCAGGGGCCGAGTCTGTCCAGCAGCAGGAGCAGGACGAGGCGGTTTTCGGCGAGCGTTGGGCGGTGGGAAGCGTTCATGTGGCAACCTCCTGGCGATGGGGAAGAGATAGAAAAAACGCTCTCAAACAGGGGCGTTTGAGAGCGGCTTTGTACGAATGTAAAACAGGGTGGGGTCTGTGGCCAGGGCCATCAGACCGCGAAGGGCTTGATCTGCTCGAGCAGGTCGTCGCAGTTGTCGGCATAGACCTCCAGCGTGATAGGCTTGGACAGGTCGAGGCTGAAGATGCCCAGGATGGACTTGGCATCGACGACGTGACGGCCCGCGCGCAGATCCATGTCATAGGGATAGGCGCTCACAACATTGACAAACTGCTTGACGTTCTCGGCAAGCGACAGCTTAATCACAACAGACTTCATTGATTTATGCCTCCTCTCTTGAGCACGCTATTATTATAGCGTCACGCAGCGGAAAATGCAAGCAAATTATGCACAAATCGGAATTTCGCTCAAAAATCATCTTTATAGACAAAGAACTTTCTGGCGCTCTTCGCACCCTGCACCAAGCGAAAAACGAAAAAAACGGAAAAACCCCCTTGATTTTTGTCCGGATTGCGTGTATAATGTTTATCGTTGCCGTGGGGTCGTAGCTCAGCTGGTCAGAGCGCTACGTTGACATCGTAGAGGTCGTAGGTTCGAGCCCTATCGACCCCACCAACGAAGGCCGGTTTTGTCACCCCGGTCGCAAGCCATTCTGCATCAGGATGGCTTTTTCTGTATTTGCAGGGGCAGAAACCCGGTCAACACGGGGCCGCGGCGGAGCAGCGAACGCGGCAGAGGGAGGACGCATGGAGCGCCAGTCGGCATATCAGGCGCACATTTCCGGGGACCTATTGCGAGAGCAGACCGTGCGGGACCACCTGAAGGGTACGGCTGAACGCGCGGCGGCGTTTGCGGCCGCGTTTGACGCGGCGGAGCAGGGGCGTCTGGCGGGCATGGCGCACGACATCGGCAAGTTCAGCGAGCCGTTTCAGCGGCGGCTGCGGGGCGAGCCGGTGCAGGTGGACCATTCTACGGCCGGCGCATATGAGTGCTGCCTGCGTGGGCAGCCGTTTGCCGCCATGGCCGTCGCCGGACACCATGCCGGGCTGCCGGACTATGGCAGCGAGACGGATGCGCCCGACCAGCCGACCTTTCTGGGGCGCATGCAGCGGGCGCGTCGGGGCCCATCGGCGGCCGTACCGGCGTATGACGCATTCCGTCGGGAGCTCGAACTGCCGGAGGCGGCTTTGCCGCCGCACGCGCAGACGTGGACGGAGCCGGATGTGGCCTTTTTCAGCCGGATGCTCTACTCCTGCCTGGTGGACGCCGACTTCATGGATACGGAGGCGTTCATGGAGCAGCGCGAGCGGACGCCCTCCGCAGTGACGATGGAGGAGCTGATCCGCCGGCTGGACCGCCACTGCGCCGGCTGGTTTCCGCCCCGCACGCCGCTCAATGCGAAGCGCTGCGCCGTCCTGCGCCAGTGCGAGGCCGCGGGCGAGGCACAGGCGCCGGGGCTCTTCACGCTGACGATCCCCACCGGAGGCGGCAAGACGGTTTCCTCACTGGCCTTTGCGCTGCGCCACGCCCGGGCGCACGGCCTGCGGCGCGTGATCTACGTGTTGCCCTACACGTCCATCATCGAGCAGAACGCGCGGCAGTTTGCGCAGATCCTCGGCAGGGAAAACGTGCTGGAGCATCACAGCGGCGCGCTGCACGACATCCGCGACGAGGCCACGCCGGAGGAGATCCGCCAAGCGCAGGCCGTCGAGAACTGGGACAGCCCCGTCGTCGTGACGACGGCCGTGCAGTTCTTTGAGTCGCTGTTCGCCAGCCATCCGAGCCGCTGCCGCAAGCTGCACAACATCGCGCGCAGCGTCGTCATCTTCGACGAAGCGCAGATGCTGCCGCTGCCCTATCTGCGCCCCTGCGTGTACGCAATTGCCCAGCTGGTGAAGCGCTATCGCGTCACAGCCGTCCTGTGCACGGCCACGCAGCCCGCGCTCGGCAGGCTCTTTGCGGAGTTCCTGCCCGGCGCTTCGGCACGGGAGATCTGCCCCGGCGTAGACTTTGACGCCTTCAGGCGCGTCACGTTCGCGCGTGCCGGCCTGCTGACGGATGAGGAGCTGGCCGGTCGGCTGAACGGGCACGAGCAGGCGCTGTGCATCGTCAACACCCGCGCGAAGGCGCGCGCGGTCTATGACCTGCTGCGCGGAGAGGGCGCCTATCACCTGTCGACGCTGATGACGCCCGCGCACCGCAGGGAGGCCATCGGGCAGATCCGGGAGCGCCTGCGGGCGGGCATTCCCTGCCGCGTGGTGTCCACCTCGCTGATCGAGGCGGGCGTGGACGTCGACTTTTCCGCCGTCTATCGGGAAGAGGCGGGGCTGGATTCCATCCTGCAGGCCGCGGGCCGCTGCAATCGCGAGGGAAAACGCGCGGCGGCAGCGTCCGTGGTGACGATCTTTCGCGGAGAGGGCAGGACGCCCGCCCTCTTCCAGGCCGCCGCCGGCGCGGGCAGTCACGTGCTGCAGAGGTATGCGTCGCCCGACGACCGCCGGGCCATCGGCGCCTACTTTGAAGAGCTGCTCGACCTGCGCGGCAAGGCCGCGCAGGACCGGCACGGCATCATGGAGAAGCTGGAGTGCCTGGCATTCCGGGAGGTCGAGCGGCACTTTCATCTGATTGAGGACGCCACGCGCACGGTGTACGTGCCGCTGGGGGAGGGCCGGGCGCTCGTCGACCGCCTGCGCGCAGGCGAGCGGAGCAGAGCGCTCCTACGCGGGCTGAGCCAGTACGGCGTGTCCGTCTACGAGCAGCACTACCGGGCGCTCTGCGCCGCGGGCGACGTCAGCCCTATCGACGAGGGGAGCGGCGTGCTGGAGAACCTGCGGCTGTATTCGGCGCAGACGGGCCTTTCGCTGGAGGCGGACGCCGGCAGGGCCGAGTTCATTTGACGAGAGGCGCCGGTTCACGACGAAGGGACGGGGCAGACATGGAAAACTGCCCCGCCCCTTGCCGGCGGTCTACGCTGTTACTGTTTACATTTCAACCCACGCCGCGAACGGCGACGTCCTCATTATACGCAATCCGTCCCCGGATTGCAAGGACGTCCTGTCACAATCAAAATAAACTTTGTAAAAAGTAAAATATATTATTGACAAGAACAGGAAGACATGGTAGACTGTATTCAACGGGAAACGCCACCACAAAATACCGTCAGGATGACACCCAGGAAGGGAGTGAACGCATTTGTCCATTCGGCTCAGGGTCTGGGGGGACTATGCCCTTTTCGCACGTCCGGAGATGTCCGTGGAAAGGGTGACGTTTGACGTCATGACCCCCTCGGCCGCCAGGGGGCTGGTGGAGGCCATCTACTTCCACCCCGGCCTGCGCTGGCACATCGACCGGATCCACGTCTGCCGGCCGATCCGCTTCATGAATCTGCGCCGCAACGAGGTCAGGGCCACCGTCAACGCCAACGCGGCGCGCACGGTCATGAACCGGGGCAGGGGCCAGCTCTACCTGTCGGCCCCGGACGAGATCCAGCAGCGCGCGGCGCTGCTGCTGCGCGACGTGGAGTACGTCGTGGAGGCGCACTTTGACATGACGGACCGGGCGGCGCCGGGCGACAACCCCGGCAAGTTCCAGGACATCGTCAGGCGCCGCATCGAGCGGGGCCAATGCTACCATCAGCCGTACTTCGGATGCAGGGAATTTCCGGCGCAGTTCGCCCCCTGCGGGGAGATCCCGCCGTGCCCGCCGGAGCTGCTGGGGGAGCTGGACCTGGGTTACATGCTCTGGGATCTGGACTATACGGACCCGCAGAACATCCGGCCGCTCTTCTTCCGCGCAAAGCTGCGCGACGGCGTCCTGCACGTGCCGGATCGGTCCAGCGGGGAGGTGCGCGGATGATTCTACAGGCCCTGACCGCATATTACGAGACGCTGGTCCAAAGCAGAAAACTCGAGGCCCCCGGCTGGGCGCCGGCCAAGGTCGGTGTCGCGCTCTACCTGAGCGGAGACGGCGAGGTGGAGCGGGCCGTCTCCCTCAGGGAGCCGGCGATGCGCGGCAAGAAGACGGCGCTCGTTCCGCAGACGCTCAACGTGCCCGCGCAGGTCAAGCGCACTGCCGGCGTCAGCGCGAACTTTCTGTGCGACAACGCGAGCTACATCCTCGGCTTTGACGGCAAGGGCAAGCCCGCGCGCAGCCGGGAGTGTTTTGCAGCCAGCCGGGCGTTGCACGAGCGGCTGCTGGGGGAGATCGACTCTCCAACGGCGCGCGCCGTATGCGCCTTCTTTGCCGGGTGGGATCCGGCGGCGGCCGCGGCGCATCCGGCGCTGGCGGACTGCATGGAGGACCTGCTCGGCGGCGCAAACATCGTCTTTCGCGTAGGCGGCGGCTATGCGCACGAGGACCCGGCGGTCCGGCAGGCCTGGCAGCGGCATTACGACGCCGGCGGCGACGGCCTGCAGGCCGTCTGCCTGGTCACGGGCGAGCTGTGCGAGCCGGAGGCGGTGCACCCACCCATCAAGGGCGTGCCGGGCGCGCAGTCCAGCGGCGCGGCGCTCGTCTCATTCAACGCGCCGGCGTTCTGCTCCTACGGCAAGGAACAGAGCCTCAATGCGCCGGTCAGCAAGCGGGCGGCCTTCGCATATACCTCCGCGCTCAACTACCTGGTCGCCTCCGCCGACTGCGGCATGCGCCTGGGCGATACCTCCGTCCTCTTCTGGGCGCAGGACGCCAGCCCCGCCTATTCGCGCGTCTTCCGTTCGCTCCTGGGGGACAACCGCTACGGCGCGCAGGACCTTCGGGCCCTCACCCGGGCCCTGTGCGCCGGGCAGCCCTTCACCTTTGAGGAGGAGCGGCTGAATCCCCAGATGGACTTTTACATCCTGGGCATCTCGCCCAATGCGGCGCGCCTGTCCGTGCGCTTCTTCCTGCACAGCAGCTTCGGCGAGTTCTTGCGGCGCGTGCAGGCGCATTACGACCGGCTGGAGATCGTCCGCCCGGTCTACGACGGGTGCGAGCACCTCTCGATCTGGGCGCTGCTCAACGAGACCGTCAACCCCAACAGCCGCGACAAGACGCCCGCGCCGGTGCTCGTCGGCGAGCTGCTGCGCGCCATCCTGTTCGGCACGCGCTATCCGGCCACGCTGCTCAACGGCGTCACGTTGCGCATCCGCGCCGAGCACAAGGTCACGCGCGGCCGCGCGGCGATCCTCAAGGCCTACTACATGAAAAACGTCCATCCGGACGTGCCCAAGGAGGTTTTGCAAGTGTCCCTCAATCCCGACAGCGCCAGCATTCCCTACAACCTCGGCCGCCTCTTCGCCCTGTTGGAGGCCATCCAGAAGGCCGCGAGCCCCAACATCCAGTCCACCATCCGGGACCGGTATTTCAACTCCGCTTCCGCCACGCCCGGGACCGTCTTCCCCACGCTGGTCAACCTGGCCCAGAAGCACCTCAAGAAGCTCGACGGAGGCCTTCGCATCCACTACGAGCGGCAGATGACGGCAGTGTTTGAAAAGCTGGGCGACACCTATCCCGCGCGCATGAACCTCGCGCAGCAGGGCGCGTTCCAGATCGGCTATTACCACCAGATGCAGGCGAACTACGCAAAGGACAAGAAGGAGGGCTAAGCCATGTCTGAGGTCATCAAAAACCGCTATGAATTCGTCATCCTGTTCGACGTCGAGAACGGCAACCCCAACGGCGACCCGGACGCCGGCAACATGCCGCGCGTGGATCCCGAAACCGGCTTTGGCCTGGTGACCGACGTGTGCCTCAAGCGCAAGATCCGCAACTACGTGCAGACCGTCAAGGAGGACGCGACGGGCTACCGCATCTACGTCAAGGACGGCGTGCCGCTCAACCGCAGCGACAACGAGGGCTTCGCGCAGGCCGGCATCGCCGACGCGGCCAGCCAGAAGGCCGATGCGCTCCAGAAGACGGTCAAGGCCCGGCGGGAGGGCGGAGTCGACGTCGACGCCGTCGTGCGGGACTGGATGTGCGCCAACTTCTACGACATCCGCACCTTTGGCGCCGTCATGACCACGATGGTCAAGGGCGCGCTCAACTGCGGGCAGGTCCGCGGCCCCGTACAGCTGGGCTTCGCCCGGAGCGTCGAGCCCGTCATGCCGCAGGAGGTGACCATCACCCGCGTGGCGATCACCACCGAGGCCGACGCGGAAAAGAAGGACACGGAGATGGGCCGCAAGCACATCATTCCCTATGGCCTGTACCGCTGCGAGGGCTATATCTCCGCCAATCTCGCGCGCAAGGTCACCGGATTCACCGAGGACGACCTGGCGCTGCTCTTTGAGGCGATCCTCAACATGTTCGAGCACGACCGCTCCGCCGCCCGCGGCAAGATGGCCGTGCGCGAGCTGATCGTCTTCCGCCACGCGTCCGAGCTGGGCGAGGCGCCGGCGTGGAAGCTGTTTGACACGGTGAAGGTGACGCGCCGGGATGCGGACGCCACCGCGCCCGCCCGCAGCTACGCGGACTATGCCGTCTGCGTGGATGAAGCCGCGCTGCCCGCCGGCGTCACCTGCCGGCGGATGGGCTGATGTACGCGCAGGAGGACTTCCTCCAGCTCTCGGGCCTGCAGCACTTCGCCTTCTGCCGCCGCCAGTGGGCGCTGATCTACGTGGAAAAGCAGTGGCAGGACAACCTTCGCACCGTAGAGGGCGATCTCTTCCACGAGCGGGCGCACGATGAGGCGCAGCGTGAGCGCCGGGGCGATACGCTGATCCTGCGCGGGCTCCCCGTGGCGTCCGGCAGACTGGGCGTCAGCGGGCAGTGCGACGTCGTCGAGTTCCATGCGGACCCCGGCGGCGTCCCGCTGCACGGGGAGGACGGCCTGTGGCGGCCCTTCCCCATCGAGTACAAGCGCGGCGCGCCCAAGGCGCACGACGCGGACGAACTTCAGCTCTGCGCGCAGGCCCTGTGCCTGGAGGAGATGCTGTGCTGTGCGGTGCCGGAGGGCGCGCTCTTTTACGGGGAGACGCGCAGGCGCGTGGGCGTCGGCTTTACGCCCCAGCTGCGCGCCCGGGCGGAAGCGCTGCTGACGGAGATGCATGAGCTGCAGGCCCGGGGGCATACGCCGCGCGTTCGGCCGGCCAAGGGCTGCGGCGCCTGTTCGCTCAGGGAGCTCTGCCTGCCCGCGCTGCTGCGCAGGCGCTCTGTCGCCGGCTACCTGCGCCGCGCCATGGAGGAAGATGTATGAGACACCTGCTCAATACGCTATTCGTCACCTCCGAGGACGTCTATCTGTCGCTCGACGGCGAAAACGTCGTCGCGAGCCGGGACAGGCAGGCGTTGGCCCGATATCCGCTGCATACGCTCTCGGGGATCATCTCCTTTGCCTATCCGGGGGCGTCGCCCGCGCTGATGGGCGCCTGCGCGCAGCGGGATATCGCCCTGAGCTTTTGCACGCCCCGGGGTAAATTCCTTGCCAGAACGACGGGCATGTCCAGCGGCAATGTGCTGCTGCGGCGCACCCAGTACCGCGTGGCAGACGATCCGGCCGCCAGCTGCCGGATCGCCCGGAATATGATCTTCGCCAAGCTCTACAATGCCCGCTGGAGTGCGGAGCGCACGCGCCGGGACCATGGAATGCGGATTGACGAGGCCGCATTCCGGTCCGCGTGCCAGACCCTGCAGGGCCTGCAGGCGCAGGTGCTGCAGGAGCGGCAGCTGGAGACCCTGCGCGGGCTGGAGGGCGTGGGGGCGACGGCCTACTTCGGGGTGTTCGATCAGATGATCCTGCGCAACAAAGCGGACTTCTTCTTCCACGGGCGCAATCGCCGGCCGCCTCTGGACAACGTGAACGCCCTGCTTTCCTTTGCATACGGCCTGCTGAGCCATGAGTGCGCCGCCGGGCTGGAGAGTGTGGGACTGGATGCCTACGTGGGCTTTTTGCACCGGGACCGCCCGGGGAGGGCCTCTCTGGCGCTGGATCTGATGGAGGAGCTGCGTCCCTGCTTTGCCGACCGCTTTGTCCTGACCCTGATCAACAATCGCGTGGTGGACGCTCGGGACTTTGTTCGATCCGAAGGCGGCGCCGTATGCCTGACCGAAGCGGCCCGCAAAAAATTTCTGAAGAGCTGGCAGGAGCGAAAACAGGAGACGATTGTGCACCCGTATCTGGAAGAAAAGGTGCCGTGGGGGCTGGTGCCCTATATTCAGGCGCTGCTGCTCAGCCGGCACCTGCGGGAAGACCTGGACGAATACCCTCCGTTTCTGTGGAAATGAGGATGTGCAATGATGGTGATCATTACGTATGATGTCAACACAGAGGACGCCTGCGGCAGAGCCCGTCTGCGAAAGATCGCCAGGCAATGCGTGAACTATGGCCAGCGCGTGCAAAATTCCGTATTTGAGTGCCTGCTGGACGCAGCGCAGTGCAAAAGACTGCAGCATGAACTGCTGCACATCATGGACCGCGGGAAGGACAGCCTTCGCTTCTATTATCTGGGCAATCAGTACCGGACGAAGATCGAGCACTTCGGCGTTCAGACTGCCTATGAACCGGAGGGTCCCTTGATGATCTGAGGTGCGAAGTACAAGCGATCAGACGTTTTTCGGGCGGTTCGCACCCCGAACCCGTTGCCAAACCATGATTTTGAGCCCCTCAAAAAGGAAAAGGAAGGGGAGATGTGGAATGCATATACGAAACATGAACTGTTTTGCACAAGATACGGGATGAGACCTGTATACTTTTGCTGTCCCACCCCTCGCGGGGTGGGTGGATTGAAATCTGAACAGTTTGACGTTGTGTTCGGTGACCGTCTGTCCCACCCCTCGCGGGGTGGGTGGATTGAAATCGCTCTGTCTCGATCGAAACGTTCAGCACGGCTGTCCCACCCCTCGCGGGGTG
>LHCFR02800__coassemble_428_pt1 | contig 55401 bp, 46 predicted proteins | sample LHCFR02800__metabat2_low_PE_075 | metagenome-assembled genome bin LHCFR02800
CCACGCTCTCCGGCGGCGAGCGCACGAAGGTGCTCCTGGCGCTGATGTTTCTGCGCGCGGGGAGCTTTCCGCTCATCGACGAGCCGACCAACCACCTGGACATGCGCGCCCGCGCGCAGGTGGCGGACTATCTGCGGCGCAAGGACGGGTTCATCCTCGTCTCGCACGACCGGGCGTTTCTGGACGCGTGCGTGGACCACGTGCTCTACCTGGGGCGCACGAGCGTGGAGGTGGCGGCGTGCGACTTTTCGACCTTCCTGCAAAACCGCGCGCAGCGCGAGCAGTACGAGCGCACGCAGAGCGAGCGGCTGCGCCGCGAGGTCGCGCGCCTGTCTCAGGCGGCGCGCGATACGGCGGGCTGGTCCGACGCGCTGGAGCGCACGAAGAACAGCGCGGGCGACAGCGGCTATGTCGGGCACAAGTCCGCCAAGATGATGCGCCGCGCCAAGAACGCCGAGCGCCGCCGGGAGCGCGCGCTGGAGGACAAGAAGGGGCTGCTGCGCGAGGTGGAGGAGGCGCCGCCCCTGACGATGCACCCGCTCGCATTTCGCCAGGAGCGCCTGGCCGAGGCGCTGGACCTGTGCGTGCGCTACGACGGGCGCGAGGTCACGCAGGACGTGCGCTTCACGCTGCGGCGCGGCGGGCGCGTCGCGTTGCAGGGCCCCAACGGCTGCGGCAAGACGAGCATCCTGCGCCTGATCGCCGGCGAGGACGTGCCTCACGGCGGCGTGCTGCGCCTGGCCTCGGGCCTGCGCGTCTCCTACGTGCCCCAGGACATGCGCTTTTTGTCCGGCTCGCTGGCGGACTATGCCCGCGACTGCGGCGTGGACCTGACGCTGCTGCTGACCACGCTGCGCGCGCTCGACTTTGCCCGCGAGCTGTTCGAACGAGACATGCGCGGCTTCAGCGCCGGGCAGAAGAAAAAGGTGCTCCTCGCCCGCAGCCTGTGCGAGGAGGCGCACCTGTTCGTCTGGGATGAGCCGCTCAACTACATCGATCTGTACTCGCGCATGCAGCTGGAGGCGCTCATCGCCCAAAGACAGCCGTCCATGGTCTTCGTCGAGCACGACCGTGCGTTTGTGGACGCGGTGGCGACGGAGCGCGTGACGCTGCGGGCCGAGGTCATTCCTTCTCCACCAGGCGCAGGCTCACGCTGACCTGCAGGCCTGCGGAGGCATAGGCCGACTTCCAGTCTGCCGCCTCCCAGGCCTCGATCGTCGCATAGCGGCGGACCGCCAGGCGTCCAAAGCCCGCGCAGTCGCTGCCCAGCTGCTGCACGCGCTGGAGCACCGCCAGCAGCTCGGACTCCAGCTGCGCGCGCAGCGCCTGCTCGTCCGCGCCGGCGGGCAGCGTCTTTTCCGCCTCCAGATAGACCTGCGCCGAGAGCACCGCGCGTGCGCCGTCCTGCGAGAGGCTCAGGCGGCTGCGCCCGGCCTGACGCAGCGTGTATTCCTCGCCGCCCAGAAAGTACGGACACTGGTCGAACGCGCCCGCCAGCATGCGCAGCAGCTGCACCTGCGCGCCCGTCAGCAGGCCCGTCATCCGCTGGCCCGAAAAGACCGCCGCGCCCATGTACTCCACCCTGCCCACGCTCTCGCGCGGCAGCTCGCCCGCCAGTGCGTCCAGCGGATTCGCCTTTGCCTCCGCCTGCGGGGCATCCTCCTGCTGCACCGCCGCGTAGATCACCGCCGGATCACCCACGCGCACCGTCAGCGCGCGCATGACGTCGCCTAGGCGACTGCCGGGGATGTAGCCCAGGCCGTCGTAGTAGGCGAACATCGTCTCCAGGTAGCGCGACAGCCGCGAGCCGATGTAGGGACGCTGCGACGCGACCAGCTCGCGCGCGTCGCCCCGGCTGATGACCAGGTATGCGCTCTCCTCCGCCTCGCACGAGGCCTGCAGCTGCATAAGCAGCGGATAGAACGCGTCCGTGCGCGCGATCTCCTCGCTGATCACGACCACGCGCAGGTGCGACAGGCTCAGCTTGCGCGGCACGCTGGCGGTCATCAGCGAGAGCGCGTGCGGATAGTCCTCGCCCGTCGCCGAGACGATCAGGTAGCCGTTTTGCGAGAGCGCCGTCTCCTGGCCGCCCGATTCGCCGCCCGACTCTCCGCCGGATCCCCCGCCGGAACCGCCCTGCTGCTCGCCGCCCTCTTGGGCAGCGCCGCCGCCCGAGAGCAGCTGCACGCTCAGGCGGATCTGTCCGGCCGGCGTGCGGTCGACGGCCATGGCCAGCGCGAAGGCGTGCTCCTCCAATTCCATGCCGTCCGTGCAGCCGCTCAGCAGCGGCAGCAGCAGCGCGAGCAGCGCCGCGATGCAAAGCCGCCTCATGCGCCGGCCTCCCCCGCGGGCTGACGCCTTGCGAGAAAGGGCAGCCACACGACGGCGAGCGCGGCCGCGTAGCGCCAAGGCATGGCCGCCAGCAGCCACGAGAGGCCCAGGCGCGAGCGCAGCAGCCCTGCGGCGGTCAGCAGTGCGAACGCCAGCGCGAAGGCAAGGCGGTCGCGCCGTCCGCGCATGGCCCGCGAGAGCGCATGCGCGGCGAAGAGCAGCGCGCCGCAGGCGGCGATCAGCAGCGCCGTCAGCTGCAGAACCGTCACCATCCGGTAGAGGATGCCGTTGTACAGCGCCGGTCGGCCCTGCAGCACCATGCGCGCGCCCCATCCCCCGGCAAGCGGCCACAGGCTGTAGGGCGTGGACAGCGACAGGCCCAGCAGCAACAGCACGGCGAGCAGGTGCCCCGACAGGCAGTAGCCGCAGGTCTCCCGCGTGCGTACCTGCGGTAGCTGCCGCACGCCGCCGGGCAGGAACCCGGCCGCCAGCGCGCACGCGCCGGCGCCCAGGCTGCCCGCGCCCAGCCGGAGACTCTCACGCACGCCATGCCCCGCCAGCGGGTACAGATTTTCAATCGGTCGGCCCCACAGCGACCAGGCCATGAGCAACAGCAGTAGTATGGGCAGCGTGCGGCGCAGCAGAAACGCCAGACGCTGCATGCCCGTCAGGCCCGCATAGGCTGACAGCAGCAGCGCCGTGAGCGCCATCAGCACGATGACGCGCTCGTCCGTCTGCGGAAGCAGCGAGGCGTGCGTCAGCTCCGTCAGGCCGTACAGCGCAGCCGCCGCATCCAGCAGCAGCGTCAGCCCGCACAGCGCGCACAGGGCAAGCGCCACGGGCGCGGGCAGCGACGCCAGAGCGACGTCCGCCAGTTCGCGCCCGTCCGCCTCGCGGCGCATGCGCGCGATGGGCAGCGTCAGCAGCAGCGCGCCCGCCGGGCACAGCAGCGCCGACCACCACAGCGCGCCGCCGGCATCTGGCAGCATGCGGCCCGTGCCGTCCAGAAACAGCTGGCATGCGGCCATCGTGCCCACCAACGCGCCCTGCGCCCGCGCCGAGGCGTGCGTCCGCTGCTCGCTGCGCGCCGTTTGCGCGTCTGCACGCCGTTTGCGTCTCTGTACGATCATTTTGTTCCCCCCTTGTCGCCCCGCTCCCAGGCGCGCATCCGTCCGCGCACGCGCGCACGGTACGCCGGACTGGCGAAAAATCCGCGCGTGCGTTGCAGCCAGATGGGCAGGCGCAGCAGCAGGTCGCCGTTGCGCGGCCGAGCGGGCGACGCGGGCGCGAGCATCGGCGCGCCCAGCGACGTCATGCGGCACAGCAGCGCGCCGAACACGAACGTGATCAGCAGGATACCGTACAGCCCGCTGAACGCCCCCGCCGTCATCACCGCCAGCTGCGCGATGCGCAGCCCCAGGCTCAGGCTGTAATTGGGCACAGCGAAGCCGCCCAGGCCGCTGGCGGCGATGACGATGAGCAGCAGCGGGCTGACCAGCCCCGCGGAGACCGCCGCCTGGCCCAGAATCAGGCCGCTGACGATGCCCAGCGCGTTGCCCAGCACGCCCGGTGCGCGCACGCCCGCCTCGTTGATGAGGAAGAACGCAAACGTCATCATCAGCGCCTCCAGAAAGACCGGAAACGGCTCCTGCACCTGCGCCTCGTAGACGCTGGTGAGCAGCATGGGCGAGAAGATCTCCTGATGAAAGCGCACGACCGCGATGTACAGCCCGGGCAGGAACACGAACACCAGCAGCCCCAGCATGCGCACCAGGCGTAGAAACGTCCCGTACTGCCAGCGCATGAACGTGTCGTCCGGCGTGTGCAGCAGGTGAAAGAGCGTCACGGGCACGGCCAGCGCGTAGGGCGAGCCGTCCAGGAGCAGCACGACCTGCCCGTCCATCAAAAACGAGCCCGTGCGGTCAGGCCGCTCGGTGCTCACCACCTGGGGCAGCAGTGCGAAGGGATGGTCCTCGATCAGCTGCTCGAGCTGGCCCGTGCCGGGCACGAAGTCCGCCGCGATGCCGTTCAGGCGGCGCAGCACCTCGCGCACGATCGCCTCATCCGCCACGCCGTCCAGGTACATCACCGCGCAGCGCGTGGGCGCGTCCGTGCCCAGCGTCAGCATCTCGGTGACAAGGCGCGGCGTACGCACCACGCGCCGCACGAGCGTCGTGTTCGTGCGCAGATTTTCCGTGAATCCCTCGTGCGGCCCGAGCACGACGTCCTCGTTGTCCGGACGGGAGACGGTGCGCCGGTCGTAGCCGCGCGTGTCGAACGTCAGCCCCTCGTCGCATCCGTCGCACAGCAGCAGCGTCAGCCCGTCCAGAATCGCCTGCAGGCCCTCGTCACAGCTGTGCGTGCGGTTCGCCGGCGCCACGGACAGCACGTTGTGCAGCAGGTATGCGCTGCGGTCGCACTCGTCGCAGTCCGGCGGAGCCTCCATGTCCATGGCGGGCTTGAGCAGGTTTTCGTCGATCATGGTGGTGTTCACCATGCCGTCCAGGTATAGGATCGCCGCGCCAAAGCCGCCCACGGTGAACTCGCGCACGACCACGTCCTTGTTGCGCGGCACGCGCAGGATCGACCGGTAGGCCGTCAGATTGCTCTGCAGCGAACGGGTCAGACGCCCGCTCATTCGCTCCGCTGCGCCGGACATGCGTCCTTCCCCCTTTCGCGCTCCGCGTGCTCGAGCGCCATTTGCGCCGTGAGCAGCCCCGCAAAGGGGAGCAGTGCCGTACCCGGCGCGGGCAGGCTTGCGCTCACGATGCGCCGCGCCTGCGAAAGGCGCTCGGGATTGCCGGTGAAGCGATGTGCCTGTACGAGCGCCTCGACCAGCAACGCTGCGCCCGAGGGCGCCGAGTCATCCGTCACGGCGCTCACGCGCACCGGCAGGTCGCGCACGTCCTCGCCCGTCAGTGCGGGCGGTCCCTCCGGCGGCACGAACAGGCGCAGCGCGTCGTCCAGCGTGCGCAGGGCGCTCTTGCGCCAGTGCGTATGCCGGTCCGCTTCCGAGAGCGCAAACAGCGCCAGCGCATAGGCGGCGTAGCCGTCCAGCGTCGCCGGACTGCGCGCCTCGCCCGCCGACCACGCGCCGTACAGCCGGCCGCCCTTGACCATGTACTCCCCGACGAACCGCGCCGCCTGCGCCGCCGCCTGCACCAGATGCGATTCGCCCAGCTGCCGCCCCAGGGTGGAGAACGCGAGAATCGCCAGGGCGTTGGCCGTCAGCGTCGCCTGCGGCACGACGCGCGGCGCGGGACGGTGCGCACGCAGCTCGCGCAGGCGCGGGCGCACCGCGCGCAGGAACGCCTCGTCCGTCTCGCGCAGACCTGCGTCCAGATAGGGTAGCACGCCGCGCGCCCTGCGCGCGCCCGGCGCGTGCAGGATGTGCAGCAGCGCGCAGCACCGCGCGCCGTCCCGGGGACCCAGGGCCTCCTCGACCTGCTCGGGCGTGAGCAGGTAGTACGCGCCCTCGCCCTGCGGATCGTCCGCATCCTGTGAGGAGTACAGCCCGCCCTCCTTGAAGCGCAGCGCGTCGAGCATGTAGTCGGCCGCGTCCAGCGCCGCGTCGGGCATGCCGCAGCGCAGGAACAGCAGCGCCAGCTGCGCGTTGTCCACGAGCATCTTTTCAAAGTGTGGCGCGCGCCACATGGCGTCCGCGGCGTAGCGGAAGAAGCCGCCGCCCACCAGGTCGTGAATGCCGCCGCGCGCCATCGCCTCCACGGCCCGGTGAAGCATCTGCCCGGCGGGCGTCTGCCGTCCGTCGCCGTCCGAGCAGACCGCCTGCTCGCGCGCAAACAAAAACCACAGCGCCGGTACGTTGGGAAACTTGGGCGCGCGCCCGATGCCGCCCGCGTGCCGGTCCTCTGAGGCGAGCAGCTCCTCCTCCAGCGCGCCGCACAGCGATTGCGCATCCGTGCGCGCCTGCGCCTGCGCGGGAAACGCCGCGCCCGAGAGCTCATCCGCCCAGGACAGGATGCGCGCGCGGTCCTCCTGCCATAGCGCTGCGACGCGGCTGAGCAGTGCGCGCAGGCCCGTGCGGCCATCCTGCGTGCGCGCGGGGAAATAGGTGCCCGCGAAAAAAGGCCGCCGGTCCGGCAGCAGGAGGGCGGTCAGCGGCCAGCCTCCTTCGCCGCTGAGCGCCACGCAGGAGCGCATGTAGTACGCGTCGACGTCCGGGCGCTGTTCGCGGTCGACCTTGACCGACACGAAGTGCGCGCCGAGCAGCTCGGCGACGATGGGATCCGAGAATGCCTCCGCCGCCATGCGGTGGCACCAGTGGCAGCTCGCATAGCCGCTGGAGAGGAACACCGGCACATCCCGGCGGGCGGCCTCCTCAAACGCCTCGTCGCACCAGGGATACCACGGGATGGGCTGGGCGGCATGCGCGAGCAGGTATGGAGAGGATTCGCCCAAAAGGCGGGAAGCTGCGGGCTGCATACGGTCACCTCCTGCGATGATGGGCCTAGTATGCGCGTCCGGGCGCGCGATTATGTGTGCGCGCGCGGCGGTTTTGGCGCGCGCAAAACGACGAAACAGCGTCGGGAGGTCGCGACGCTTACCGGAATATGTTATACTAAAAAATACAAAGGGGGATGTGTGGAAGCCATGAAAGCGATCTGTTTTTCCGCCGCGACCGGCGGGGGACACGACGCCGCGGCCCATGCGCTCGCCCATGCGCTTGAAGCGCTGGGTGTGCAGTGCGCGTGCGTGGACTGCCTGGCGCTGTCGGGCGCGCGCGTGGCGCGCGTGGTAGAGGGGATGTACGTCGGCGTCGTCCGCAACCATCCGGCGCTGTTCGGGCGGATCTACCGCGCGGGCGAGCGGGTCTCATCGCCGCGGCGCAAGAGCCCCGTCTACTATGCCAACGCGCTGGGGCGCGAGCGCATGGCCGCCTTTCTGGCGGAGGAGCGGCCGGACGTCGTCGCATGTACGCACCTGTTTGCCGCGCAGACGCTCACGAGCATGGACTCGCGCCGCGCGCGCGTGACGGCGGCGGTGATGACGGACTACACCTGCGCGCCCTTCTGGGAAGAGGTCGACATGGACGCGCTGTACACGCCCGGTCCGCTGCTGACGGAGGAGTTCGCCGCCCACGGCGTGGACGTGTCGCGCGTCGTGCCGCTGGGCATCCCCGCCAGTCCGGCATGCGTGCCGTGCGCGGACGCGGCGTCCGCCAAGACCGCCCAGGGCATCGGCGCGCAGGAGGCGCACATCGTGCTCGTGGGCGGGTCGATGGGCGCGGGCAACCTGCCGCAGGTCGCGCGCGAGCTGCTCTCGCTGCCCGCGCGGGTGACGGTGGTGTGCGGCAGCAACGAGCGCGTGCGCGCACGCATCGAGGCGGCCTTTGCGGGCGAGCCTCGCCTGCGCGTGCTGGGTCAGGTGCGGCCGCTGTACGATCTGCTGGACAGCGCGGACGTCGTCGTGACCAAGCCGGGCGGCCTGACGAGCACGGAGGTCATGCAAAAGCGCCTGCCGCTGGTGTTTGTCAGCCCCATCGAGGGGGTGGAGACGCGCAACGCCGCGTTCCTGAGCGGCGAGGGGGCGGCGCTGTGGGCCAAGGCGCCTGGCGACGCCGCGCGCATGGCCGGCCTGCTGCTGCAAGACGCGCGGGCGCGCGAGGCGCAGCAGACGGCGCAGGCGCGGTTGGTCTCGGGCACGGCCGCGATGGACATCGCGCGCGACCTGATCGCCCGCGCAAACGAACGCCGGGAGGAGGGAACGCCATGACGGGCAGGGCAGTCCTGTTCATCCTGCTGGGGTATCTTTCGGGCGGCGTCATGTATTCCTATTATATTCCGCGCCTGCTGACGGATGGGGACGTGCGCGAGCAGGGCGCGGACCGCAATCCGGGCGCAGCGAACGCGTTTCGCCTGTGCGGGCCGGCGGTGGGCGTGCTGTGCGCGCTGCTGGATGTGCTCAAGGCGACGCTGCCCGTCTATGCGGCGGCCACCTACGGCGGCCTGACGGGCATGCCGCTGGCGCTCGCGGCGCTCGCGCCGGTGCTAGGACACGCCTATCCGGTGACGCTGCGCTTTCGCGGCGGCAAGGCCATCGCTTCGGCGTTCGGCGCGCTGCTGGGCCTTTGGCCCGTCACGCACGCGGTGCTGCTGCTGGCGGCGATTGTGCTGATTCTGCTGCCGTTGGTGCATGACCATGCGCTGCTGATGCTGACGAGTCTGTGCGTCTTTGCGGTGCTGACGCTCAATATAGCCGTACACGAGGCGCATCTTGTGGCGATGGGGCTGCTTGCCATTGTGGGCAGCCGGCACCTGCGCGAGGCGCGCGGGGCGCTGGAGGATATCCGCGCCCGCCGGGAGGAGCGCCGAAGGGCCGCATGATCTCCCCAAAAACCAAGGGCGCGCGGAGCATTTTGCTCCGCGCGCCTTTATGTTGCGCTCAGCCCTCGCGGCACATGGCGACGAAGCGCTCGAACAGCGGCAGGAAGTCGGGCGTACGCCGGTCGTCCGTCAGGCAGGTCAGGCGCTCGGGATGAAACTGGCAGCCCAGGATGGGCAGGCGCTCGTGCTCGTAGGCCTCCACTACGCCCTCGAGCGAGCGCGCCGTGACGGTCAGGCCCTCGCCGAGCGCCTTTACCGCCTGGTGGTGCGTGCTGTTGACGCGGAAGCGCTCGCCAAAGAGCGCCCGCAGCACGCTGCCCTCCTGCGTCACGATGAAGTGGCGCAACGCGCGGTCGGAGTGGATGAAGCCCAGCTCTTCGGGCAGATCCTGATAGAGCGTGCCGCCCAGCACGACGTTGAGCAGCTGAAAGCCGCGGCAGATGGCCAGGATGGGCCGCCCGCGCCTGAGAAAGGCGCGCGTGAGCGCCAGCTCGAACGCGTCGCGCGTCTCGTCGCACACAACGCTCTCAAAGCGCCGCTCCTCACCGTAATACGACGGCTCCAGATCCCCGCCGCCGGTCAGCACCAGGCCGTCGGCGCGCTCGGCCAGCTCCAGCGGGCACTGCTCGCCGGTCAGCACCGGCACGCCGCCCGCCTCGCCCACGGCGCGCAGATACGGCGCGGGGCAGCAGATCTCGCGCACGCCCGTGGGCTTGACCTCGAAGTCGTTCGTCAGGATGACGAGGGGCTTGTTCATGGGGGAACCCTCCTTCACAAAGGCGTGATGCATGCATTATAGCGCGTCCGGCGCGAAATATCCACCGTCAAAGGCGGCGAATGGCGCGCCGTGCCGTGAAAAAACGATGTAAAATCCCGCGGCACGCGCTTTACAATGCGATTTTACACATTACGTGCTTTTTACACAGCTTCGCATGTCGATTTTACAGGGCGGACGTATACTGTGTGCGTACAAGGAAAGCAAAAGGTTGAGAACAGAAAGGAAGGTTCCTGAACATGAAGAAGTTTTTTGCGGTGATGTTGGCGCTGACCCTGTGCGCCTCGAGCGCTTCCGCGCTGGCGGCCTCCGGCACGATCACGGTCGTGTCCCGCGAGGATGGCTCCGGCACGCGCGGCGCGTTTGTGGAGCTGATGGGCGTGGAGGTCAAGGCCGAGGACGGCTCCAAGGCCGACATGACGACCGAAGAGGCGGTCATCGCCAACAGCACGGACGTCGTGATGCAAAACGTCGCCTCCGATCCCAACGCCATCGGCTACATCTCCCTGGGCAGCCTGAACGAGACCGTCAAGGCCGTGTCCGTGGACGGCGTGGCGCCCAGCGTCGAGACCGTCGCCGACGGCAGCTACAAGGTCGCGCGCCCCTTCTACATCGCCACAAAGGGCGAGCCGGGCGAGCTGGCGGCCGACTTCATCGCCTTCATCCTGAGCGCCGAGGGGCAGGCGGTCGTGGGCGAGAGCTACATCAAGGTGGACGACGCGGCTCCCGCCTTTGAGGGCGCGCTGCCCGAGGGCAAGCTCGTCATCGCCGGCTCCTCCTCCGTCACCCCGGTGATGGAAAAGCTCGTCGAGGCCTACCTGGCGCTCAACGACAAGGCGACCATCGAGATCCAGATGAGCGACTCCACCGCCGGCATGACGGGCGCCATCGACGGCACCTGCGACATCGGTATGGCCAGCCGCGAGCTCAAGGAGTCCGAGGCGGCTGAGCTGAACGGCACGGTCATCGCGATGGACGGCATCGCGGTGGTGGTCAACAACGACAGCGACGTGCAGAACCTGACCAGCGAGCAGGTGCGCGCCATCTACACCGGCGAGATCGAGGACTGGGCCGACGTGCAGTAACGCAGGCAAAACCGCGCGGCGCCGGGGGAAACGCCCCCCGGCGTCCTTTTGAGCGCATGCGGAGGTCGATGCTATGAAGAAATTTGCGGAGGGCTTGATGCGCGGGGTGTTTGCGCTGTGCGCGCTCACCTCCATCCTGGCCGTCGCGCTGATCTGCCTGTTCCTGTTTGCCAACGGCATTCCGGCCATCGCCGAGATCGGGCCGTTTTCCTTCCTGCTGGGCACGGACTGGGCGCCCACAGACGTGCCGCCCTCGTTCGGCATCCTGCCGATGATCCTGGGCAGCGTGTACGTGACGGCGGGCGCGATCCTCATCGGCGTGCCCATCGGGCTGCTCACGGCCGTGTTCATGGCGCGCTACTGCCCGGCCGCGCTGTACCGCGTGCTCAAGCCGATGCTCTCGCTCATGGCAGGCATCCCCTCGATCGTGTACGGCTTTTTCGGCATGGTGCTGATCGTGCCCACGGTGCGCAGCGTCTTCGGCGGCAACGGCAACAGCATCCTGTCCGCGTCGATCCTGTTGGGGTTGATGATCCTGCCCACGATCACGGGCATCAGCGAGAGCGCCATCCGCGCGGTGCCGCGCGCCTATTACGAGGGCGCGGTGGCCCTGGGCGCAACGCATGAGCGCGCGATCTTCTTCGTGGAGCTGCCCGCCGCCCGCTCCGGCCTGCTGGCCGCCGTGGTGCTGGGCATCGGCCGCGCCATCGGCGAGACGATGGCGGTCATCATGGTCGCGGGCAACCAGGCGCGCATGCCCAAGGGCATCCTCAAGGGCGTGCGCACGCTCACGGCCAACATCGTCATGGAGATGGGCTACGCGGCCGACCTGCACCGCGAGGCGCTGATCGCCACGGGCGTGGTGCTGTTCGTGTTCATCCTGCTGATCAACCTGTCGTGCAGCGCGCTGCGAAGGAGGAACGAGGCGTGAAACACGCGATTCAAACGATGTGCGCCTGCCTGGCGCGCGCCCGCCGGACGATGCGCTCCGCTCTGCGGCGCATGGTCTCCCCGGCGCTTCGCGCGCTCGTGCTGCTGTGCGCGCTGGCGACCTTTACCGCGCTGGTCTTTCTGATCGGCTACATCCTCGTGCGCGGCATTCCGCATTTGCAGCCCTCGCTGTTCGCGTGGGAGTACAACAGCGACAACGTCTCCATGCTGCCCGCCATCCTCGCCACGCTGGAGATGACCGGCCTGTCGCTGCTCATCTGCGTGCCGCTGGGCGTGTTCACCGCGGTCTACCTGGTCGAGTACGCCCGCCGCGGCAGCCGCCTGGTCAAGGTCATTCGCATGACGGCGGAGACGCTCGCGGGCATCCCGTCGATCGTGTTCGGCCTGTTCGGCATGCTGTTCTTCGTGACGTTCCTGCACTGGAATTACTCCGTGCTCGCCGGCGCGATGACGCTGTCGATCATGGTGCTGCCCTCCGTCATGCGCACGACCGAAGAGGCCATGATCGCCGTGCCGGACGCCTACCGCGAGGCGAGCTTCGGCCTGGGCGCGGGCAGGCTGCGCACGGTCTTCCGTGTGGTGTTGCCCAGCGCCATGCCTGGCATCCTGGCCGGCGTCATCCTGGCCGTGGGCCGCATCGTGGGCGAGACTGCCGCGCTGATCTACACCGCCGGCACCGTCGCCCAGATCCCGGACAGCATCTTCGACTCCGCGCGCACGCTGGCCGTGCACATGTATTCGCTCTCGCGCGAGGGCCTGCACACCGGCGAGGCTTACGCCACCGCCGTCGTGCTGCTGGTCGTGGTGCTGCTCATCAACGGCCTGTCGGCGCTCATCGCGCGCAAATGGACGAAGGGGAAGTGAACGCAATGGATAAATTTACGATCGACAAGCTGAACCTCTATTACGGCGACTTCCGCGCGCTCAAGGACGTGACCATGCGCATCCCCGCGCGCGAGATCACCGCGTTCATCGGGCCGTCGGGGTGCGGCAAGTCCACGCTGCTCAAGACGCTCAACCGCATGAACGACCTGGTCGAGGGCTGCCGCGTCGAGGGCGGCGTGCTGCTCGACGGCCAAAACGTGTACGGCGACATGGACGTCAACCTGCTGCGCAAGCGCGTGGGCATGGTGTTTCAAAAGCCCAACCCCTTCCCCATGAGCGTGTACGACAACATCGCCTACGGCCCGCGCACGCACGGCGTCACCCGCCGCGCGCAGCTGGATGAGATCGTCGAGCGCAGCCTGCGCAGCGCCGCCATCTGGGACGAGCTCAAGGACCGCCTCAGAAAGAGCGCCCTGGGCCTGTCCGGCGGCCAGCAGCAGCGCCTGTGCATCGCGCGCGCCCTGGCTGTGGAGCCTGAGGTGCTGCTCATGGACGAGCCCACCAGCGCGCTGGATCCCATCTCCACCTCCAAGATCGAGGAGCTGGCCCAGACGCTGCGCGAGCGCTACACGATCGTGATCGTCACGCACAACATGCAGCAGGCGGCGCGCATCTCGGACAGGACGGCGTTCTTCCTGCTGGGCGAGGCGGTCGAGTTTGGGCAGACGGAGCAGGTCTTTTCCATGCCGCGCGACAAGCGCACGGAGGATTACATCACGGGGAGGTTCGGTTGAGATGCGCATTCATTTTGACGAACAGCTCGAGCGGCTGAGCGACCTTTTGATGGAGATGGGTGGGCAGATCGAGCGCGCTATCGACGGCGCGCTGGAGGCGCTGGAGCGCCGCGACCTGGACCTGGCGCGCACCGTCGCGAAAAACGACGAGGAAATCAACCGCATGGAGCAGGAAATCGAGAGCCTTTGCTTGAAACTTCTCTTGCAGCAGCAGCCGGTGGCGCGCGATCTGCGCTTCATCTCGGCCGCGCTGAAGATGATCACGGACATGGAGCGCATCGGCGACCAGGCGGCCGACATCTGCGAGATCGTCGTGCTGCTGGCGGGCGAAGGCGGCCAGGAGACGCCCGCGGACCTCTCGCGCATGGCGCGCACGACGATCCGCATGGTCACGCAGAGCTTGGACGCGTTCGTGCGCCGCGACGAGGCGCTGGCTCATGCGGTCGTCGCCCAGGACGACGAGGTCGACGCCCTCTTCGCCGCCGTGCGCGCCGACCTGATCGCGCGCATCCGCGCCGGCCGCGAGAGTGCCGAGGAGGCGATCGACCTGATGATGATCGCCAAGTACCTGGAGCGCGTGGGCGACCACGCGACGAACATTGCCGAGTGGGTCGTCTACTCGGTGACGGGCGTGCACCGCAGCGAGCAATAGAGATTTCGGTCAAAGGGGGAGGAACCCCCGAAAGGAGGAAGGGCGATGCCCACGGTTTACTGCGTCGAGGACGACGCGAGCATCCGCGAGCTGGTGCTCTACGCGCTGTCGGCGGGCGGGTTTGACGCGCACGGCTTTGAGGACGGCGCGTCCATGCGCGCGGCAATGCAGCGGCAGACGCCCGACCTGCTGCTGCTGGACATCATGCTGCCGGACGAGGACGGACTGACCATCCTTTCGGGGCTGCGCGCCGGCGCCCGCACGCGCAAGCTGCCGGTGATCCTGCTCACGGCCAAGGGCTCGGAGTACGACAAGGTCAAGGGCCTGGACGCGGGAGCGGACGACTACGTGACCAAGCCCTTCGGCGTGATGGAGCTGCTCTCGCGCGTGCGCGCGGTGTTGCGCCGCGCGGGCGTGGAGGAGCGCCCCGCATGCCTGGAGTTGGGCGTGGTCAGGGCCGACACTGCGGCGCATACGGTGCTATCGGACGGTCAGGAGGTCACGCTCACGCACAAGGAATACGAGCTGCTGCTCGCGCTCATGCAAAACGCCGGGCGCGTGCTCTCGCGCGAGCAGCTGATGCAGCGCGTGTGGGGCTACGACTTTGAGGGCGAGAGCCGCACGGTCGACGTGCACGTCAAGACGCTGCGCCAGAAGCTGGGCGCGGGCGGCGCGCAGATCAAGACCGTGCGCGGCGCGGGCTACAAGATGGAGGAAAAGGCATGAAACGGCGCCTGTACGCGCGCATGTTCGCGCTCTCTCTGGCGATGACGCTCCTCACGGCGGTGCTGCTGATCGGCACCGTCTATCCTTTTTTTCGGGACCGGCTGCACGAGGAGATGTTCTTGCAGACGCAGCTGCTTGCAAGCGGGCTGGAGCACGCAGCAAACGAGCAGGCCTATCTCGCCTCGCTGGGCGCGGGCGACACGCGCGTGACGCTGCTGGACGGGGAAGGCAACGTGCTCTTTGACACCGATGCGGACGCCGCCTCCATGGAGAGCCACCAGGACCGGCCCGAGATCGCCCAGGCGCTGGCGACGGGCTGCGGCGAAGACACGCGCCACTCCCGCACCGTGCTGGAAAACCTGTACTACAGCGCGCTGCGCCTGTCCGACGGGCGCGTGCTGCGCCTGGCCCGGCCCGCCGCCAGCGCGCAGCTCACGCTCGTGCAGGGCCTGCCCGCGCTGGCGCTGGTGCTTTTGCTGTGCCTGTGCGCCAGCCTGCTGCTCTCCGGGCGCTTCACCCGCAGCGTGCTCGCGCCGCTGGAGCGCATCGACATGGAGCACCCGGAGACCACCGTCTGCTTTGACGAGCTGCAGCCCTTCGTGCGCCGCATCGCGCGCCAGCAGGAGCAGCTCGCCCAGCGCATGCAGGACCTGGTCGAGCAGCGCGACCGCATCGCCTCCATCACCAGCCACATGCGCGAGGGGCTGGTGTTCGTGGACGCGGACGGCGCGGCGGTCATGGTCAACGAGAGCGCGCTGGACCTGCTGGGCGCGCGCGGCATGCCGTGGCAGGGCGCGCACTTTGTGCGCATCTCGCGTTCGGCGGCGCTGCGCGAGGCGCTGGAGGCCGCGCTGCACGGCGAAAACGTCGAGGGCGATGTGGATCTGACCGGGCATACGTACCGGTTCGTCGCCAACCCCGTCTATGAGGGCGCGGCCACCGGCGGCGCGATCCTACTGCTCAGCGATGTGACCGAGCGCCGCCGTGCCGAGCGCATGCGCCGCGAGTTCACGGCCAACGTCTCCCACGAGCTGCGCTCGCCGCTGACGAGCATCGCCGGCTTTGCCGAGATGATGGCCTGCGGCATGGTGCGCGAGGCGGACATGAAGGAGTGCGCCGCGCGCATCAAGCGGGAGGCCGACCGCATGGTGACGCTCATCGGCGACATCCTGCGCCTGTCGCAGCTGGACGAGCTGACGCCTGGGCACCTGAGCGAGCGCGTGCCGCTGCTGGAGGTCGTGCGCGAGGTGGAGGCGCGCCTGCGCCCGCAGGCCGACGCGCGCGCCATCGCGCTGCGCGTGCAGGGCGAGCCGTGCGCCGTGCGCGGCGACCGCGTGATGCTCGAGGAGCTCGTGCAGAACCTGTGCGACAACGCGATCAAGTACAACAAGGACGGCGGCCGGGTGGAGATGACGCTGCACGCGGAGGGCGCGCAGGCGCTGCTGTGCGTGCGCGACACGGGCATCGGCATCCCCCGCGAGCACCAGAGCCGGGTGTTCGAGCGCTTCTACCGCGTGGACAAGAGCCGCTCCAAGAAGACCGGCGGCACGGGCCTGGGCCTGTCCATCGTGCGCCACGTGGCCGAGGCGCACGGCGGCAGCGTGCGCATGCTCAGCGCGGAGGGCGAGGGCACGACCTTCGAGGTGCGCCTGCCCCTGGCGCGCTGACCCCTTCCGCAAAGGGCCCTGCGCGTGGTATAATGGGCTGACAAGCTCTTACGGAGGATGAATGCGATGTGGGACGAGGCTTTTTTCCTCGCGGAAATTCACAAGGCGCTCATGCCGTCCACCGGCTGCACGGAGCCGGTGGCCATTGCGCTCAACACGGCCACGGCGCGCGCGAATGCGCGCGGCACGCTGCGCCGCCTGACATTGACGCTGGACGCCTACCTTTATAAGAACGCCATGGGCGTGGGCATCCCCGGCTCCGACGAGCGCGGCGTCGCCCTGTGCGCGGCGCTGGGCGTCACCGCCGGTGATCCCACGGCCCGTCTGCGCGTGCTCGACCACGTCACGCCGCAGGCGCTGCAAGAGGCCAAGCGCATGGTCGCGCAGGGCCTGTGCGAGGTGCGCACGCGCGAGGACGTGCCCGATCTGTTTGTCGAGTGCGTGCTGGAGACGGATGAGGACTGCGTGCGCGTGCTGACGCTTTCGGCGCACACGAACATCGCGCGCGTCGACCATGCGCCGTTTGAACCCTACGTGCCCCCGCGTGGCCCGCAGGCGGAGCAGCCCATCCGCGCGTGCACGTTGCAGGAGATGATCGACTTCGCCAACGCCGTGCCCGTGGAGCGCATCGCCTTTTTGCAGGAGGGCATCGACATGAACCTGGCGGTCGCGCAGGCCGGCCGCTCCTTCGGCCTGGGGCTTGCGCTGGGCACGCTGATCGAGCAGGGCGTCATCGGCCGCTCGCCCGTGTCCGAGGCGCAGCTGCTGTGCGCCTCCGCCTCCTATGCGCGCATGTCCGGCGTGTCCATGCCGGTCATGACCGCCACTGGAAGCGGCAACCAGGGCATCACGCTGCTGCTGACGATCGAGGCCGTCGCCCGCGCGCGCGCCATCCCGCAGGAGACGAAGCTGCGCGCTGTCGCGCTGGCCAACCTCATCAACGTCTACGTCAAGTCCTACACGGGTACGCTCTCGGCCGTGTGCGCCTGCGGCGTGGCCTCCGGCCTGGGCGCGTCCGTGGGCGTGGTGTACATGCTCGGCGGCGGCGAGCAGCAGATGCTCGGCGCGATGAAGAACATCCTGGGCTCCATCTCGGGCATGATCTGCGACGGCGCAAAGGAGGGCTGCGCCAACAAGGTCGAGCTCTCCTCGGGCCTGGCCGTGCAGGCGGCGTTTCTGGCCATGCAGGGCATGAGCATCGGAAGGCATGACGGCATCCTCGCCAGCGACCTGCGCACGCTCTTTGAGCACCTGGGCCAGCTGGTGCAGGAGGGCATGGGCGGCACCAACCGCGTCATCGTGGACATCATGCAGGGCGCAGCGGGCTGCTGAGCGCGCCTGAAGTACAAAAAAACGGGCCGCCGCGTCCATGTGGATGCGGCGGCCCTGGCCGTCACGAGAGAGATTCAGTCCATCAGCATGCGCGTAAACGCCGCGATGCGTGAGATGCCACGCTCGATGTTGGACAGGCTCGTCGCGTAGGAGAGGCGGCAGTAGCCCTCCGCGCCAAACGGCGCGCCCGGCACCACGGCGACCTTCTGCGCATCCAGGAGCATCTCTGCAAAGTCCATCGAGCCTTCGATGCGCTGGCCGCGGTAGCGCCGGCCCAGCAGCGCGCGCACATCCATCATCACGTAGAACGCGCCCTGGGGCGTCGGGCAGTCCAGGCCGTCCACCGAGCGGATTGCGTGCACGATGAACTTGCGGCGCGCGTCGAACTCGCGCACCATCGCATCCATCAGCTCCTGCCCATCCTCGCCGCCCTCCAGCGCCGCGATGGACGCGAACTGCGCCACGGCGTTGGGGTTACTCGTCGCGTGGCTCTGGTAGTTGGTCATCGCCCGAATCACCTCCGCCGGGCCCGCCGCGTAGCCGATGCGCCAGCCGGTCATGGCGTAGGCCTTGGACATGCCGTTGATCACGATCGTCTGCGCGAAGATGTCCTCGCCCAGCGACGCGATGGACACGTGCCGCTGCCCGTCGTAGATCAGCTTTTCATAGATCTCGTCGGAGATCACATAGAACTGCCGCTCCACCGCCAGGCGCGCGATGCCCCGCAGCGCCTCCTCGTCCAGCACCGCGCCGCTGGGATTGCCCGGGCTGTTGAGCACCAGCGCCTTGGTGCGCTCCGTCACGTAGGGCGCGATGTCCTCCGCTGTGAAGGCGAATGCGCGATCCGGCCGCGCCGGCACGAACACCGGCACGCCGCCTGCCATGCGCACCAGCTCCGGATAGCTCACCCAGTAGGGCGCCGGGATGATGACCTCATCGCCCGGATTGAGCAGCGCCGTGAACGTCGAAAACAGCGAGTGCTTCGCGCCGTTGCCCACGATCACCTGTGCGGGCTCATAGCGCAGGCCGTTGTCGCGCAGCAGCTTCTTGCAGACCGCCTTGCGCAGCTCCATCATGCCTGCGGCCGGCGTGTAGCGCGTGTAGCCGTGGTCCAGCGCGTACTTGGCCGCGTCGCGGATGTATTCGGGCGTATCAAAGTCCGGCTCGCCCGCGCCGAAGCCCACCACGTCCACTCCCTGGGCCTTCATCTCTTTGGCCCGCGCGTCGATGGACAGCGTGGGCGAGGGCGATACCGCGCAGCATACCTTGGAAAGCGTCAGTGACATGACAAAACTTCCTTCCCCCTGTTCGCCGCCCTCACAGGGCAAAACGAATCAACGGATTTTATTTCCTGCATTCAGCTCCTTTATATTCTACGAGTTTTCGGATTTTCCTGCCACGAAAAAATCGAAAGAATGATAAAATCGAATATTTTTTATTTTTTCCTGCAAATTTTGCAATGCTGCGAAAAAACGGAAATTTTTTTGCGGGGCCGGCAAGCTTTCCGTGCTTCCATGCGTCTATATAAAGAAAGGCGAAGGCGCCGCGCACCCGCATCGGGCGCGAAAAGCCTGGAAAATCGCGCAGATTGCGCTTGCATCTTTCCGGGTTTTACGTTATGATGTTAGAGATGTCCCGTGCCATGACGCCACGCGAGAAACAAACTATTGGAGGTGCTCTTTTTGCGTAAGATTGTCCGAATCGCAGCGCTGATGCTGGCGGCCGTCGTGCTGGCCGTCCCGAGCATGGCGCTCGCACAAGTGCAGTACCTGGAGCTGACGGCCAGCGACGACGCCTACTCTGAGCGCGCCACGATCGAGGTGCCCGCCGGCGGCTTCCCCGAAAATACGGTCGAGGAGGGCGTGAACCCCATCACCGGCGAGGGCTTCACCGGCGCGTATCAGCCGATCCTCACGATCATCGACATGCATCCCGACGCGCAGCCCAACTGGGGCGTCTCCTCCGCGGACCTGATGTATGAAGTGCCGATCCAGCGCGACGGCTCCACCCGCGGCCTGGCGCTGTTCCTCAGCGAGGTGCCCACCGCGGCCGGCCCGGTGCGCTCGGCGCGCCTGTCGCACGCGGACCTGCGCGAGATGTGGGACTGCGGCATCATCTACTACGGCATGCAGCTGGCCTCCGGTACCTCCGTGCAGGACTTCTGGCGCAAGAACTACCCGGAGTCCTACGCCAGCCGTGCGTTCTACTATCCCTTCGTGGACGGCATGCCCAACCGCTACGCCACCTACTTTGAGCGCAGCAGCGAGGCGGGCCACTACTCGCCGCACAACGTCAAGTCCGACGCCGCCGGCGTGCTGGCCGTGGGCGTGAGCGAGGGCAGCGCCAGCCAGATGCATCCGTTCCAGTTCAACGCCGATGGCCTGGACCACGGCGCGAGCGCGCTGGGCCTGACCATCGAGTACAAGGACAACTACATCTCTTCTTACACCTACAACGAGGTCACGCGCACGTACGACCGCTTCTTCAACGGCGAGCCCTACGTCGATGTGAACAACAACGTGCAGTGCTCCTACGCCAACGTGCTGGTCGTGCGCACGGACATCTCCTGGTACCGCAACAACCCCTCCCGCCCGGTGGTGCAGCTGGTCGGCCAGGGCACGCTGGAGGTCTTCCAGAACGGCCGCTACATCCGCGGCACGTGGGTGCGCGCCAAGGACAACAACGCGTCCGACAGCGAGGACCTGGAGACGCTCGCCCAGCGCATGGTCTTCTTTGACGACCAGGGCAACGAGCTGCAGCTGATGCCCGGCAAGACGTACATCCACATCGTGGAGAACGGCCAGCCCATCACGCTGGTGAACGAGTCCTCCGAGGGCGACCCGGTCGAGGGCGCGACGGTGCTCGAGGCGCCGGATCCCACCCGCACGCCCAAGCCGACCCGTACGCCCAAGCCCACCCGCACGCCCAAGCCCGAATCGGGCGACGTCGCGCCGGTTGAGGCGGGCGACGATGCCGACGAGTCCTTCGGCGGCTGATCCCGAAACATACAAGGCGGGCGGAAAGCATGCGCTTTCCGCCCGCCGTTTTTGCCTGCTGTGGGCCGCCTAGCCCTCTTCGCCCTCCTGTGCGCGCGGGATGCGGTAGAACTGGCGGTTCTCCATCCCCCAGACCTTCTCGGAGAAGCCGCCGGGCGACGTGCGCGCCAGCGCCTCCTGGATCTCGAACAGGCGCGCGTCGAGCGTGTCGATGGCGTTGAGCACCTCTGCCTCGGGGAACTTGGGCGGCACGGGACTGCCGAACTCCGGAATCCCGTGGTGCGAGAGCACCATGTGCTGTAGCAGCAGCACCGCCTGCGTCCGCGCGCCCACGCGCGCGCCCGCCTGCTCGATGTCCACCACGCCGCGCACAATGTGCCCCAGCAGCTTGCCCTGCGTCGTGTAGTCGCTCACCACGCCCAGGCTGTCCGCATCCATCTCCGAGAGCTTGGCCAGGTCGTGCACGATGACGCCCGCCGTCAGCAGATCTCCGTCCAGGAACGGATAGACCGACGACAGCGCGCGCGCGCAGCGGAGCATGGACGTGACGTGGTGCAGCAGCCCGCCGCGCTCCGCATGGTGCATCTGCTTGGCCGCGGGGAATGTCAGCAGCCGCTCGCCCGCCTGATCCAGCAGCGCGCACACGATCGCGCGCAGGTCCGTATCGGCGATGGCCTCAGCCGCCGCGCGCACCTCGCGCAGCATGGCCTGCGCCGGTTCCGGCGCGCAGGGCACCAGCAGCGACATGTCGGGCACCTCCTGCGGCTGCGCGACCTTGATGCGCTCCACGCGCAGCTGCATGCGGCCCATGAACTCGTTGCCTATGCCGCGAACGGCCACGACGCTGCCCTGCGGCGGCGGCGCGACGGTGCCGTCCCACATCTTGGCGTTGATCGTGCCCGTGCGGTCGCCGAGCGTCATGTCCAGATAGAGCTTGCCATTGGATGCCGTGCGCTGCTCGGCCGCGCGCACGAGCAGATATCCCTCGAAGCGCTCGTCCTTGCGAAGTTGGGCGATGGTGTTTGCCATAAGGGGTGCCTCCGTTCGGCTGACGCCGGTTTTGCCTTCATGATACGGGATTTTGCGCCGCTTTGCAACCACCGGCAAGAATTTTTTTGCAAAAACGCAATTTCTTTCTTTACAAGCGCCCATCCGTGTGCTATAATATAATTCGTTCGCGGGGCATTAGCGCAGTTGGTAGCGCACAACACTGGCAGTGTTGGGGTCAGCGGTTCGAATCCGCTATGCTCCACCAACGCCCGAATGTATTGACATTCGGGTTTTTTGTTATGGATACGACCAAGGGGATGAAATGTGTGCCGCACAATGACCGGCCGCGCGACGCGCGCTATCTGCGCTGGCTCAGGGACGAGGTGGCGCGCCACTATGGCGTCAAGCCGGATGGCATTGCGCCCGCAACGCGCGGCTACTACGGCGAGACCTGGAAGATCGGCGCCGGGGGGCGCGCGTACTTTCTGAAGATGGACACGCTGGCGTTTCATCAGGCGCGGTTTCGGCGCAGCCTGCCGGTGATCGCATATCTGTACGATCACGGCGCGGATTTCGTCGGCCGTGTGATCCCCACCCGGGAGGGACGGCTGCACGCGCGCATGGGCGACGCGGTGGCGGGCCTGTTTGAATGGGTGGACGGCGAGAACGTGGAGACGGATGAAACCAAGGCGGCGGAATACCAACTGCTCAGCCGGGTGTACGCGTTGACAAGGCAGGGATTTGACATCCCCACGGCGGTATTTTCGGATGAGGCCGCCGCGCGCTTTTACGGGCTGTGGGCGGCGCTGCGGGACGGCCCGCGCACGGATGCGGACCGCGCGCTGCTGGACGTGTTGGAGCGCTTCCGCGTGAAGACGGACTCCTGCGCCGCGCGGCTCGCGCACATGGCGCGCCTTTGCCGGGACGGAAACGTCTTCTTCTACCTGACGCACGGCGATGCGGGCGGCAATTTCTTTGCCGGCGGCGGCAGGCACTACATCTTCGACTGGGATGAGGTCATGTACGCGCCGCTGGAGCGCGACGCGTGGGTCATGGGATGCTACGGCTGGGCGCGTCAGCTGTTCGAGGAGACGCTCCACGCCCGTGGCATCCCCTGCCGGCTGCGGCCGGAGCGGCTGGCCTTCTACTGCTATCACATGTATTTCTTCTATCTGAGCGAGATGCTTATGGTGCACGCCATGAGCGACCAGACGGAGCGGATCCGGGGCTATCTGGAGGACGGCTGGATCCTGAGCCGGGTGGCGTATGCCGACACGGTCTGAGCGCCATGGAATGGGAAAGGACGTGCTGAGGATGAAGAGACGTTGGACATGGAGCCTGTTGCCCCTACTGGCGGCCGCGCCGGGCGTGGCCGTCGGGTGTGCGGTCATGCGTGTGCAGGGCGTGGGCGCTTCGGCGATCCTGCAAAACGTCGCGGCGCTGCTCGCGGGCGGCATGGGCGCGTGGCTCTACGCGGCCGCGCCGTGCGGCGGGAGGGCCTGGAGCCGGCACGTGGGCATGCTGCTGTGCACGGGATTGCTGTTGTGCACGTTCCTGGACGCTGGCTTGCAGGGCGTGCACCGGTGGATCCGGCTGGGGCCACTCGCACTGAACGCGGCGTTTTTGGCCGTGCCCGCCGCGCTGATCGGGCTGGACCGCCGGATGCGGGAGGGGAGGACGCATGAGGCGTGCGCGTGGGGCGTGGCCGTCGGCGCGCTGCTGCTCCTGCAGCCGGATGCGTCCATGACCAGCGCGCTGGCGCTGGCCGCGGTCCCGGTGCTGCTGCAGGGACAAAAAAATCGGGCGGCCCGTTGGGTCGCCCTCTGCGCGCTGTTTGCGCTGGCGGTCGCGTCGTGGCTGCGGCCCGATCCGCTGGAGCCGGTCGCGCACGTGGAGGGGATGCTGGCGCTGGCCTGGACATGCGGCCCGGAATACGGACTGCTGAGCTTGCTGTCGCTGGCGATCCTGTTCATCCCGTTTGCGCTGGGCGCGCGCCGGCTGCCTGCACGCGCGCTGTGCGCCGGGTATGCGCTGCTCTATGCGGCGCTGCTGCTCAGCCCCCTCCTTGGCGCGTTCCCTGTGCCCGTGCTCGGCGGTGGCGCGTCGCCCATCCTGGGCTACCTGCTCGCCGCGGCGCACGCCGCGCGGCGGATGCGGGCGGACTGACCGGCTCAGGCCCCACCCAGCAGCTCGCGCAGCGCATCGGCGAGCGCGTCGACCCGGTCGCGCCGCAGGGCGTAGCGGTAGCGCACGCCCTCCTTGCGCGCGTCCAGCAGGCCGCCATGCATCAGTTCCGCCATGTGGTGCGAGATCGTCGCGGGCGTCAGGCGCATTCGATGCACGATCTCCTGGCCGTAGAGCGGGCCGCGGGCGAGCATGGACAGGATCTGCATGCGCCGCGGATCGGCGAGCGCCTTGAGCGCGGCCATCAGCGCCTCCGCGGGGTCCAGACGCTCCTCCTCCCGCGCCAGCGGGCAGAAGAGCAGCCCCCACAGCAGCCGCTGGCGCTCCGGCAGCCCTGCCGCCCGGGCGCAGGTCGCGTCGCTTTGCGCGCAGATGCGCGTGGGCGCGAACGCGAGCGGCTGGATGGGGCAGTCCGCGGCGTCCAGCGAGACGCCGTAGCGCGTGAGAAACGACTGCGCGCCGCCCGCGCGGGCGACGGCCTCATCCGTCTCTTCGCGGAACAGGCGCATCAGCGGCTCCAGCAGCGGGACGGCCTGCTCCAGGAGCGGGCGCGTCTGCGCCAGGACGTCCATCACCGCGTCGCGCCGCGCCTCATAGCGGAAGAACAGGTCGCACGCCGTCCACTTGGCCGCATCGGACAGGCCTGCGCCCACGAGCGCCTGCACGAACGCCGCCTCCGGGTCGCCCCAGCCGGTGCCCGTTGGCTCCGGATCGGGGAGCAGCGCGCCCAGCAGCCGCCGACCGGTCAACGCCCGTCGCGCCGTCCCCGTGGCGTCCGGCACGCGCGCGAGGAAGCGTTCGGTCAGCAGGATGGCACAGGCGGGGCTGGCGTTGGCCCCGGGCAGCGAAAAGTCGGCCCGCAGCGATTCGGGCGCAAAGGGCAGGCGCGACGTCACCGCGTCGTACGCCGCCTCCAGCGGGCCGAAGAGCGCGTCCGCGCGCGCCTCCGACAGGCGGAACCGGCGCGCGTAGTGCGCGCGCAGCTGCGCGGGCGTCAGCGCGGGATCGTCGCTCTGCGCCGGATCGCCGGCGAAGCACTCCAGCAGCAGGCAGCACTCCAGGTCCATATCCAGGTCGGGCAAAAACGTCATGACAGAACCTCCTCCTGGGATGGCGCAGCGGGGGCTGCGGTCACCTCGTCAAAGCGGGCATAGCCGCGCACGCGCGAGAGCACGGCCGTGATGGCCAGCAGCAACGCGCCCGAGGCCGCGATCACCGCCGCGATGGGCAACGCGCCCGCCGCCGCCGCGCACAGCAGCGCGCCCAGCGGTGTGGCGGCATTGAGCACTGCGTTGGTCAGGCCGCTCATGCGGCCGATCACGTCGCGCCCGATGCAGCGCATGAACGCCGCGGAGTAGAGCGTGGTGAGCACGCCGAAGCCCACGCCGGTCAGGCCGAAGACGCCCAGCGCCGCGGCCAGGCGCGCCGGGGCGGACTCCAGCAGCGGCGCGCCGCCCAGCAGCAGCAGGCAAGCGCCCAGAAACGCGAGCGAGCCGAAGAACATGCGCCGCCCGCCCAGGCACAGCTTGGGCATCGCCAGCGCGCCCAGCGCCATGCCCGCCGAGATGAGCAGCTCCATCGCCGAGAGCATGCCCGCGCCCGCGCCCAGCACATCCACCACGTAGGGCGTGCCCAGCGCGCTCATCGGCACGAGGGCAAAGTTCATCAGCGCGCCGGCGAGCAGCAGCAACAGCACGAAGCGGTCGCCGCGCACGGCGTAGCGCACGCCCTCCAGCAGCTGCATGCGCAGGCCGCCTTCCGCGGCATGCGGCGTCCGCGCACGGCAGGGCCGCAGCCGCGCCACGACGCACGCGGAGAACAGGAACGTCGCCGCGTCAATCGCCAGTACCCCGGGCGTGCCCAGCAGCGCCACCGCGCCGCCCGCCAGGCACAGGCCCACGACCTCCGCGGTCCGCTCCAGCGCGCCGGCCAACCCTGCGCCCAGCGTGTACTTGTCCTCATCCAGCAAAAGCGGCCGCAGCGTGACCCCTGCCGGAATGCGCAGCGCCTCCAGGCTGGAGATCGCCAGCGTCGTCGCCGCCAGCATCCACGGCGTCAGCCGCCCTGCGCCGTAGAGCAGCGCCGTCAGCAGCACCGCCGCGCCGCGCCCCACGTCGCACAGCGCCATGATCCGCCGCAGGTTCCGACATCGGTCCGCCCACACGCCCGCCAACGGCTGCAGCAGGACTGTCGGCAGCGCGTTGAGCGCCACCAGCACCGCCATCAGCGACGCGCTGCCCGTCACCTCGTACATCATCAGCGAATAGGCGATCATGTCCAGCGAGTCGCCAAAGCGGCTGACCGTGTTGGCCGCCAGCAGCCGCAGGTACATCCGCTGGCTGCGCAGGATGGCATATTTGTTGTTAGACGGCATGCAAATACATCCTTTCACGAACGTCTAACGAAAGGATAGCAGAAGCATGCCGCCTTGTCAAGGAAATATTCGAAAAATATCTTAAGATAAATTAGACGAATATCATCCGACTGCGTTGCCGGAGAAGGGCGCGTCCGGCGGGATGAGCGTCGGGGACGGCGTGGCCGTGGGAATGGCCGTGGCGGTCGGGACGGGCGTGGCTGTGGGGATGGCCGTCGGCGCGGGCGTGGCGGTCGGGAGGGCCGTGGGGCCCGGGGTGGCGGTGACGAAGAAGGAGTCGGGCTCTGGCGTGCGCGCCGCGGTCGGCGCGGGCGACGGGGTGAGCGTGAGCGCGGGCGACGGGGTGGGCGCGGGAGAGACGGTGGGCACGGCGCTGGGGCTGAGGTCGGGGCTGTAGAGCAGCGCGAGGGTCTGCTGGCCGGCGACGCCGTCCACGCTCAGGCCGTGGTCGCGCTGGAAGGCCTCGACGGCCTCGATGGTGCCGCCGTAGTAGCCGCCGGTGACGGTGCCGTGATAGTAGCCCAGCTCCTGGAGCCTGCGCTGCAGGAAGTAGACGGCCTCGCTCTCCGTGCCGCGCTTGAGGATGCCGGAGTAGGCGGGGAAGTTGACGCCGTCGTAGACGGGCTCGGCGGTAGGCTGTGGCGTGACGGCGGGCAACATGGTGCCGTAGTCCAGGGGCGGCGGCTTGAGCGACTCGGTGAGCTCGGGGTCGGGCTCGCCCTCGAAGATGCGGATGATCGTGCCCGCCTGACAGTTGTCATAGATCCACTTGGCGTCCGCTACGAGCAGGCGCACGCAGCCGTGGGAGGCGGGCGTGCCCAGCGCCTCGTAGGAGCTGACGGCCAGGTCGTCCTCATTGGGCGAGTAGTAGAGCACGGAGTGGAAGGCGTTGAGCGAGTCGATGCGGGTCAGGTACTGCGCGTGCGAATCCCACTGCGGGAAGTAGCCCCAACGGGCGCGCTTGGCCGGCATCTCGACGGTCTCCACAGGCGTGGGATAGCTGGAGGTGCCGGTGGAGCAGATCATCTGGCGCACGACGAGGGTGTACTGCCCGGCTTCGTCCAGGCCGTAGGCGGTGGTGATCTGGTTGGTCAGATCGACCTCGAGAAGGTAGGGCATGGGCGCGGGCGTGGCCGTCGGGCGCGGCGTGGCCCAGGAGGGCACGGGCTGCGGGTCGGCAAAGAGCGCGGCCTGCGTATCCTGCCCGGCGACGCCGTCGACGGTCAGGCCGTTGTTCTTCTGGAAGGCCCGCACCGCGTCGCGCGTGTGGCGGTAATAGCCGCCGGTGACCTTCGCGTCGAAGTAGCCCAGTTCGGTAAGACGCTGCTGCAGCGCGGCTACGTCGTCGCCGGTGTCGCCGTATTCGAGCTTGCGCTCATAGGTGAAGGGCATGGGCGTGGCCGAGACGCCCGGCTGCGCGGGCGCAGGCGTGGGGGAGGGCGTGGGCGTTGCGGCGGGCTGCAGGTCGGCCGGGGAGGCGACCGTGCCGTCCGAGCGCACGCACTCACCCATCATCTTGCCCCAGGTGTCCGGGCCGACGACGCCGTCGCGCGACAGGCCGTTGCGCAGCTGGAACGAGCGCACCGCCTCCTCGGTCTTGTCGTAGTAGCCGCCGGTCACGTTCTCGCGGAAGTAGCCCAGCTCGGCCAGGCGCGTCTGCACGGCGCGCACGTCGTCGCCCTCCGCGCCGTAGGTCAGCGTGCGCGTGAACGTCGCGCCCGCATAGGCCGAGCCCGTGGGCGCGGGCGTCGCCGTGGCCGGGATGATCCATCCGCTGGTGTCCAGCGTGGGCGCGGCGGCCGGCGTGGGTGTCGAAGCGGGCGCTACGCCGCCAATGGACGCGGCGTTCTCGTCCATGAGCGTGTTCCAGGTGGTGGCGTTGACGCGGCCGGTCTGCGCCAGGCCCGTGCGCTGCTGGAAGGCGAGCACCGCCGCGCCGACGGCCTCGTCATATACGTCGCCCGTGCCGTCGGCCAGATAGCCCAGCGCGAACAGGCGCTGACGCACCAGCGAGACAGCCTCGCCCGTGGCGCCCACGTACAGCTGCGCAAAGGGCGTGGGCGCGGGCGCGGCGTCCTGCGCCGCACCGGCCTCGGACGATTCGGGCATGACGATGATCTCCGCGCGCACACAGGGCGCGAACAGGAACAGCAGCAGGCATAGCAGCGCGGCGGCGCGTTTCATGGACGCATCTCCTTACATTGGACTTACATCTATTATTATTGTAACCGGGTACGGCGGGTTTTGCAAGATTTGTCGAATCGCGCCGCGCCCCACGCACATGAGACGATTGACAAGGGCAAATGCCTGCCATATAATGAAGTAAGATTCAGGAAACGCCAGGGGGGACGCGACATGATCCGACAGGAAGCCTTCGCCCATCCCCAGTGGGGATGGCTCAAGACGAGCTTGCACACGCACACCACGCGCTCCGACGGCCCGTTCATGCCGGAGGAGACGCTGCGCCTGTACGCCCGGATGGGCTACGACGCCGTCGCACTGACAGATCACCGCATCTACAACCGCCGGGCTTTTGCGCCCGAGACGGGCGTGCTCGTGCTGCCCGGCATCGAGACGGACGGCGGCGGGCGCGGCGCGGCGCGCGGCACCTGCTTTCACACCGTGGGCATCGGCGGGATGGAGGAAGGCGGGTTTGCGCAGGATGAGCGCGTGCCCACGCTGCCCGCGGACGGCCCGGCGGGCTATCAGCCGATGATCGACCAAATGCGCGCGCAGGACAACTTTGTGATCTATGCGCACCCGCAGTGGAGCCGCACGCCTGCGCGGGCATTCGAGGGCCTGACGGGCTTTGACGCGATGGAGATCTGGAACACCGGCTGCGCGATGGAGAACGACATGGACGTGGACAACGGCTTCCTTTGGGACGAGCTGCTGCGCGCGGGGCGGCGCGTATGGGCCGTAGCCACGGATGACGGCCACAGGCCGGAGCACCTCGGCGGCGGTTGGGTGATGGTCAACGCCCATAAGGACGCGGACGACGTGCTGCGCGCGCTGCGGGCGGGCGCGTTCTACGCCTCCTGCGGGCCAGAGATCCACGACTTTTACGTGCAGGACGGCCGGGCCGTCGTCTCGTGCAGCCCCGCGGCCTACGTGCTCTTCGCCGGCACGCACAGGCCCTGGTGGGTCAAGGTGGCCGCGCCGCAGGGCCCCACGACGCAGGCCGTCTTCCTCCTGGAGGGGGACGACCTGCCCGGCGCTTTCGTGCGCGCCGTCGTCGTGGACGCGCAGGGGCGGCGCGCCTGGACGAACCCGATCTTCCTGTGAGGCCGGAATGAATGACGCTGTTTTGTGAATTGACGTCATTTATTAAAAAAGACCGGATAAAACATGAGAAAAATGAAATAATTTGAAAAACAAACGTCAGTTTTTGCTTGACATCAGGGGGAGGGTCTGCTATACTCTTTCCCATCAGAGCAAGGACGGTCTGGTGAAGAGGCCGCTTGCTCTATTTTTTGTTTTGGGAGGTCGTTTTGCGATGCGCAGCAAGGAAGAGATCATCCGCCTGGTGCGGGAGGGAGATGTGGAGTTTATCCGCATGCAGTTTACGGACATCTTCGGTCAGCTGAAGAACGTGGCCATCACCGCGTCCCAGATTGAAAAGGCCGTGAACAACCAGATCATGATCGACGGCAGCTCCATCGAGGGCTTCGTGCGCATCCACGAGTCCGACCAGTACCTGTGGCCGGATCTCGATTCCTATACGGTGCTGCCCTGGCGGCCGCAGCAGGGCAAGGTGGCGCGCCTGATCTGCGATGTGCACAACCCGGACGGCACGCCGTTCGTGGGCGACCCGCGCGGCGCGCTCAAGCGCATCCTGAAGAAGGCCGCGGACATGGGCTACTCGTTCAACGTGGGACCGGAGTGCGAGTTCTTCCTCTTCCAGACGGATGAGGCCGGCCGGCCGACGACGCGCACCTCCGACGAGGCGGGTTACTTCGACCTGGGACCGCTCGATCACGGCGAGAGCACCCGCCGCGAGATCTGCATGGCGCTGGAGCAGATGGGTTTTGAGATCGAGGCCTCGCACCATGAGGTCGCCGCGGGCCAGCATGAGGTCGACTTCCGCTACGCCGAAGCGCTGACCGCCGCGGATCACATCATGACCTTCAAGCTGGCCGTCAAGACGCTGGCGCAGAAGAACGGCCTGCACGCCACGTTCATGCCCAAGCCGGTATTCGGCATCAATGGCAGCGGCATGCACACGAACATGTCCCTCTTCCGCGACGGACGCAACGCCTTCGCCGATCCCGCCGACCCGCGCGGGCTGTCTAAAGAGGCCTATTCGTTCATCGCCGGCCTGCTGGCCCATGCGCAGGCAATGGCGGCCGTGACCAACCCGCTGGTGAACAGCTACAAGCGGCTCGTGCCCGGCTATGAGGCGCCCTGCTACCTGGCCTGGTCCGCCAGCAACCGCTCTGCGCTCATCCGCATCCCCGCGGCGCGCGGCGCCGCCACCCGCGTGGAGCTGCGCTGCCCTGATCCGTCCTGCAACCCGTACCTGGCGCTGTGCGTGTGCCTGGCCGCCGGCTTGGACGGCATCGAGCGCGGGCTGACGCCGCCGCCGGAAATCACGGAAAACATCTTTGCGATGGATGCGGCCACGCGCGCTACCCATGGCATCGCCAACCTGCCCGCCACGCTCAAAGAGGCGACCGACCTGATGCGCGCCGACCCGCTGATCTGTGGCGCGCTGGGCGAGCACATCGCCACGCAGTACGCCGCGGGCAAGGACGCCGAGTGGGAGGCCTACCGCACCCACGTCAGCGACTGGGAGATCGAGCGGTATCTGACCGTATTCTGAGAAATCCACCATCGGAGGGAGGCGGACGGCGTGACGGTCGTCGTGGCGTTTTCCCGGCCCGAGACGGCGCAGCGCTTTGCCGGCGCGCTCGAGGCCGAAGGCCTGTCCGTGCTGCGCGTGTGCACGGCGGGCGCGCAGGCGCTGCGCGCGCTGGAACCGTGCGAGGACGCCGTGCTCGTGTGCGGCGCGCGCCTCCCTGACCGGACCGCAGACGAGTTGGCGCGCGACCTGGACGGCCGCGCCGCCGTGCTCGTCGCCGCGCGCCCCGAGTGGCTGGCGCTATGCGAGGAGCCGTCGCTGCACCGGCTGGCGCTGCCCGCCTCGGGCACGCAGCTGGCCGGCGCCGTGCGCGCAATCGTGCGCCGGCAGAGCCGGCCCGCATCCAGAACAGCGGACGAGGGGCGACTGATCGATGAGGCCAAGCGCGCGCTCATGGCGCGCGGCATGACCGAGGCCGAGGCGCACCGCTTCTTGCAGCGTGAGAGCATGCGCCTGGGCGTGCGCATGGCCGTGTGCGCGCGCATGGCGCTGGACAGGAACTGAGAAAAGACAGGCGCATCCGCCGGCCCCCGCCGATGTATGGCGCGGGCGCAGCGGATGCGCTTTGCTGTGCGGAAAAATTACGCCTCGAGCGCGGCCATCGCCGCGTTGATGGCGGCCTCGTCGGGCTTCATGTGCTCCAGCGTGTCCGAGAGCAGCCGGTCCAGATCCCAGCCCAGCATCGAAGCGCCGCCGGCGATCACCTCGCGCGAGCAGCCCGCCGCGAAGGACGGCGTCTTGAACTTCTTCTTGAGGCTCTTGAGCTCCATGTCCTGGATGCTGCCCGAGGGGCGCATGCGCGCCGCCGCGCCGATGAGGCCCGTGAGTTCGTCCACGGCGTAGAGCACCTTTTCCATCTCGTGCTCGGGCTGAAGCTCCGAGCACAGCCCGTAGCCGTGGCAGGCGACGGCGTGCACCAGCCGCTCCGACGCGCCGTGCGCGCGCAGGATCTCGCGGCACTTGGCGCAGTGCTCGTCCGGATAGCGCTCAAAGTCGATGTCGTGCAGCAGGCCCACGACCGTCCAGAAGTCGCGCTCCCCGCCGTAGCCCAGCGCGTCGGCAAAGCGGCCCATCACCGCCGCGACCGTCATCGCGTGGCGCAGGTGGAAGGGCTCGGCGTTGTATTCGCGCAGCAGCGCGAGGGCCGAATCATACGTGAATTCCATGCGGATGCCTCCTGTGGCGGGGCGCGCCCGCCCGTGTTTGCCGTCTAGCATAGCGCGGGCGGACGCTTTTGTCAAGGCGATTTTGCCGGCGCGGCGGTTGAAAACCCGGCGCGCATATACTATAATGAAGCCATCCTACGCTTTGCGCCGGGCCGCCGGCGGAGGGGAGAACCGCATGAAGCACCTGTACCGCGCCCTGATGGCCTTTTTGCTGCTGCTGCTGGCCGCGGGCATCTATCTGACGCTCGCGGGGGCGATCCGGCACGCGAACCGCCCGCTCGTGCCGCAGGCGGACGGCGTGACCGCCTGCGCCAGCCCGATGGGAGGGAATGCGTGATGCTGCGCCTGTACGGCGGCGGCCTGTTCGACCTGCCGCCCCTGCAAACGCGCCGTCTGCTGCTGCGGCGCGTCGTCATGGCTGACGCGCGCGACATCTTCGACTACAGCCGTGACGAGGAGGTTGCCCGTCACGTGCTGTGGGAGGCCCAGCGCTCGGTGCGCGACGCGCGCGCCTACGTGCGCTATCTGCAGCGCCTCTACCGCGCGGGCCAGCCCTCAAGCTGGGGCATCATCGAGCAGGCGTCGGGCCGTCTGATCGGCACGATCGGCTTCATGGCCTACAGCCCCGAGCACAACAGCGCCGAGGTCGGCTATTCGCTCGCCCGCTCGCACTGGAACCGCGGGCTCATGACCGAGGCGCTGCGCGAGGTGCTGCGCCACGCCTTTGAGGACATGCAGTTGCACCGCGTCGAGGCGCAGTTCGAGCTGGACAACCCCGCCTCCGGCCGCGTGATGGAGAAGGCCGGCATGCGCCGCGAGGGCGTGCTGCGGGGGCGGCTGTACAACAAGGGCCGCTATGTGGACGTGGCGCTGTACGCGATGCTGCGCGAGGACTACGCCGCCAGGAAGGGAGGAGTCGCGCCGTGATCCGCCTGATTGCCAGCGACATGGACGGCACGCTGCTGGATGAGCAAAAGCGCCTGCCCCCGCGCTTTGAGGGCGTCGTGCGCCGCCTGCGCGCGCAGGGCGTGCGCTTTGCGGTGGCCAGCGGCCGCCAGTACGAGACGCTGCTGCGAGACTTCCCGCGGCTGGCGGACGAGCTGATCTTCATCGCCGAAAACGGCGCCATGGCCGCCGACGGCCGCCGTCTCCTGTTCGTCGACTCCGTGCCGCCCGAGCAGGCCGCGCGGGCGCTGCGGGCGATGCACGCGCTGCAGGGCGTGTATCCCATCCTGTGCACGGCGCACGGCGCGTTCATCGAGGATGCGGACGCGGCGTTCGAGGCGAAGGCGCGCATGTACTACGAGCGCGTGGAGCGCGTGCCCGACCTGATCCCGCTGTGCGCGCAGGGCGAGGTGTGCAAGATCGCCGCCTACGACCCGCAGGGCGCGGAGGGCCGCAGCTTTGACGCGCTGCGCGGCGCGCTGCCGAAGCTCTCCGTCATCCTCTCCGCCGCGACCTGGTCGGACGTCATGCGCCCCGGCGTCAGCAAGGGCAGCGCCATGCGCGCCCTGCAGCGCAGCCTTGGGATCGATCCCGGGGAATGCATGGCCTTTGGCGACTACCTCAACGACCTGGAGTTGCTGCAGGCCTGCGGGCACAGCTACGCCATGCGCAACGCGCACCCGCGCCTCAAGGCGGCGGCGCGCTTTGAGGCCCCGGGCAACGACGAGAACGGCGTGATGCGCGTGCTGCGCGAAGCGTTCGACCTGGAGGCCGAATTTGGGCCCGCGCATTGACAAGCGTCCGGCCAAGCCCTTATAATAGGGAAAGCGATGAAGAAGAGAGTAGCGCGGCGGCGGCCTCCGCAGAGAGCCGGGGCAGGTGAGAGCCGGCGGGGCGGCGCGCGCGAACATGGCTTTGGAGCGCTTGCGCCAAACGACGGGCATGTCCCCGGCCTCAGGCGCGACGGCTGGCCCCGTTACAGGCCGCGCGAGGCGCGCCCTCCGGCGCGCGAAGCAGGGTGGTACCACGGAGCCGCATCCGTCCTTGCCAGGTGGCAGGGGCGTTTTTTCGTCCCGGATGGGACGGCCAACATGCATGAAGCGAGGGAGAACCATGTGTAACGACTGCGAGAAGAAGACCTTTTACATCACCACGCCGATCTACTACCCCAGCGACAACCTGCACATCGGCCACAGCTACTGCTCCACCGCCGCGGACACGATGGCCCGCTTCAAGAAGCTGACGGGCTACGACGTGTTCTTCCTGACCGGCACGGACGAGCACGGCCAGAAGATCGAGCGCAAGGCCGAGGCCGCGGGCGTCACCCCGCAGGAGTACGTCGACCGCATCGTCGCGGGCATCAAGGACCTGTGGAAGCTGATGGACGTCGACTACGACGACTTCATCCGCACCACCGACGAGCGGCACGTCAAGGCCGTGCAGCGCTGGTTCCGCCAGCTGTACGAGCAGGGCGACATCTACAAGAGCGAATACGAGGGCTGGTACTGCACGCCGTGCGAGTCGTTCTGGACGGAGCTGCAGCTCAAGGACGGCTGCTGCCCCGACTGCGGCAGGCCCGTGGAGAAGACCCGCGAGGAGAGCTACTTCTTCCGCCTGTCGAAGTACCAGGACTGGCTGATCCAGTACATCGAGGAGCATCCCGACTTCATCCAGCCCCCGACCCGCACCGCCGAGATGCTCAATAACTTCCTGCGCCCGGGCCTGCAGGACCTGTGCGTGTCGCGCACCTCGCTCAAGTGGGGCATCCCCGTGGACTTTGACCCCAAGCACACGGTCTACGTGTGGGTCGACGCGCTGACCAACTACATCAACGCCCTGGGCGCGGGCACGGAGAACGACGCGCTCTACCGCAAGTACTGGCCCGCCGACATCCACCTGGTGGGCAAGGAGATCGTGCGCTTCCACACGATCATCTGGCCGATCATGCTGCACGCGCTGGGCCTGCCGCTGCCCAAGCAGGTCTTCGGCCACGGCTGGCTGGTCATCGACGGCGGCAAGATGAGCAAATCAAAGGGCAACGTCGTCGACCCCGTCAAGCTGTGCGAGCGCTACACCTCCGACGCCGTGCGCTACTTCCTCATGCGCGAGGTGCCCTTCGGCTCCGACGGCGAGTTCACCAACGAGGCGCTGATCAAGCGCATCAACTCCGACCTGGCCAACGACCTGGGCAACCTGGTCAGCCGCAGCGTCGCCATGATCGAAAAGTACTTCGACGGCGTCGTGCCCGCGCCCGCCGGGCAGCAGGATCTGGACCGCGCGCTCATCGCCCAGCTCGAGACGCTGCCCGCCCTGGTCGAGCGCCACATGAACGCGCTGCAGTTCTCCGTGGCCCTGTCCGAGATCTGGAAGGTCATCGGCGAGTGCAACCGCTACATCGACCAGACCACGCCCTGGATTCTCGCCCGCAACGAGGCCGACCGGCCCCGCCTGGGCACCGTGCTGTACAACCTGCTGGAGGCCAGCCGCATCGTCGCCGTGCTCGTCGGCCCCTTCATGCCGCGCACGCCCGCGCGCATCTTCGAGCAGACCGGCGTCACGGATGAGGCGCTCAAGACCTGGGATTCCGTGCAGCGCTTTGGCGCGGCCGTGCCCGGCAGCCGCGTGCACAAGGGCGAGGCGCTCTTCCCGCGCATCGACGTGCAAAAGGAGCTGGAGCTGCTGGAAAAGCAGAAGCAGGAAGCGGCAAAGGCCGCCCAGCCCGAAGAGAAGCCCGCCAAGCGCTTTGAACAGAAGCCCGAGATCGCCTTCGAGGACTTTGAAAAGCTGCAGCTCGTGGTCGCCCGCGTGCTCAAGTGCGAGAAGGTGCCCAAGGCCGACCGCCTGCTCAAGAGCACGCTGGACGTCGGCGGCGAGGAGCGCGTGGTCGTCAGCGGCATCGCCGGGCATTACACGCCCGAGGAGATGGTCGGCAAGCAGGTCGTGCTGCTGGCCAACCTGGCCCCGCGCAAGATCCGCGGCGTGGAGTCGCGCGGCATGCTGCTGTGCGCCGCGGACGACGAGGCGGGCGTGCTGCGCCTGCTGAGCGTGGACGGGGACGCGGACGCGGGGTGCGAGATCGGCTGATGGAACGTCAAACGCAACCCCAGACGCAATCCCCAACGCCCGCCGAACGTGCGGACGTGCTCGCTCCGCTCTTTGACACGCACGCGCACTTGGACGACGAGCGCTTCACCTACGACGGCGGGCAGGAGGCGTTGATCGCCTCGCTACCCGAGGCGGGCGTGCGCCTGTGCACGTGCGTGGGCTCGGATATGCGCACCAGCGCGCAGGTGGTGGAGCTGGCGCGCCGCTACGCGTTCCTGTACGCGGCGGTCGGCGTGCACCCGCACGAGGCGAAGGACTTTCGCGAGGAGGACGCCGGAACGCTTGCGCGCTACCTGACGCAGGAGCCGAAGGTGCGCGCGCTGGGCGAGATCGGGCTGGACTATTACTACGACCACTCCGCGCGCGACGTGCAGCGCGAGGTCTTCGCCCGCCAGATCGACCTGGCCTATGAGCTGGGCGTGCCCGCCTGCCTGCACGTGCGCGACGCGCACGGCGACACGCTGGACCTCCTGCGCGCGGCGCGCGGCCGCCTGCCCGTGTTCGTGCTGCACTGCTGCTCGGCCAGCCTGGAGAGCGCGCGCGTCTATCTGGACCTGGGCGGCTACGTCTCCTTTGCCGGGCCGGTGACGTTCAAAAAGGCGGCAAACCTGCAGCAGGTCGCCCGCTTCGTGCCGGACGACCGGCTGCTGATCGAGACCGACAGCCCCTACCTCGCGCCCGAACCCGTGCGCGGGCGGCGCAACGACCCGCGCAACGTCGCGCACATCGCGCGCTGCCTGGCGGGCCTGCGCGGCGTGGAGCCGGAGGCGCTCGCGCGCCAGACGTTCGAAAACGGCCTGCGCTTTTACCGCATCGATCTGACGGCCTGAGCCGCGGCCGCCGCAAGGTTTTTCGCTTTGCGGCGGCCGTCTGTATAAATACCGGATATTTTCAGCATACTTTCCCCAACGCAGCGGGTATCTCGCGCGTCTATAAGGAGAAACGGTGCGTCCCCGCCGTCCCGACTTGACAGCCGGGACCGTATGTTTTACAATGAGGACAAACTGGGAATCGTATCGATTCTTGTCGGGCGGGCCCTGCGGGTCCCGGGCCGTGACAGAAGGGAGGAGGGAGCGCCAGCGCGCTCCCGCATTGCGATGAAATGCAGGTCTATGGTCCTGGGGCTGCTGCTGTTGGCGCTTGCCTTGGCGCTCGTCCTGCCCGCGTCGGCGGAGTATGACCCGATCACCACGTCCTCCGCGTGCGTGCCCAACACGCTGGTCGAGCCCGGCCCGGTCGACGTGACGATCAAGGTCTACAACAGCGGCGATACGGACATGCAAAGTCCCATGACGCTCTACGACCCGAACGGCGAGGCCGTGGAGAACTTTGTGGACGTCACGCTGGCCGCCGGCCAGTCCCAGAGCTGGAACGGCACCTGGAACGTCTCCCAGGAGGAGATGGCCGAGGGCAAGCTGCGCTTTGCGCTGCGCTATGAGCTGGATGCCGGCGGAACGGCCGTGCAGGTCAACAAGACCATCGCCGTCTCCATCCAGCAGGATGCGCCCGCGCCCAGCCTGACCGCCAGCTACACCGTCACGCCCAACCCCGCCCAGGAGGGCGCCGAGGTCACCCTCACCTACACGCTGTCCAACACCGGCAACGTCGCCGTGACCAACGTGCAGATCACCAACGAGGAGCTGACCGACGAGCGCATCAACATCAGCCGCATCGAGACGGGCGAGCGCGTCACGCGCGAATTCGTCTACGAGATGGGTGATGAGGCCGTCACGTTCAAGCCCAAGGTCACCTACCGCGCCGACGGCTCCGACCGCGTGCTGACCATCGGTACCATGGCCCAGGAGACCATCGAGGTCGCCGAGGGGGACCTGGAGCTGGAGCTCGTCGGCGGCGAGAACGTCGTGGGCGCCATGCCCGGCGACAAGGCTACCCTCACCCTCACGATGCGCAATACCGGCAACATCACCTACTCCAACATCCAGATTACCGACAGCGTGCTCGGCGAGATCGAGAGCGGCCTGGAGCTCGGGCCCGGCGAGGAGAAGACCGTCCAGCGCGAGTTCACCGTGCAGGAATCCGCCGACCACGCCTTCACCGTCACCGCCGTCAGCAGCGCCGGCGGCGAGATTGAGCACACCTCCAACAAGGTCAGCGTCGTCGCGCTCGACCTGGAGCGCGCCGTCAACCTCGAGGTTTCCGCCGAGGCCGGCCAGACCGTCATCCGCGAAAAGCCCGCCGTGGTCGCCTTTGCCGTGACCGTCCGAAACATCGGCGAGGTCGACGCGCAGAACGTCGAGCTCTATCAGGGCGACACGCTCGTGGCCACCATCGACTCCATCCCCGCGGGCGAAGAGGCCCGCGTCGTCAAGGAGTATTCCGTCAGCATGGAGGGCACCTTCCAGTTCACCGCCGTCAGCTACATGGAGGTGGAGCAGCAGGAAGAGCCCCTGCAGCAGCGCTTTGACTCGCCCGAGGTCGTGCTCGCCTATGTCGAGGCCACGCCCGAGCCCGTCACCCCGCCGCCCACGCTCGCGCCCGTGGCCACCGTCGAGCCCGTGGCCACCGAAGCGCCCGAGACCGGCGCATCCGCCGGCATGGTAGCGCTCTACGTCCTGGCCGGCGTGCTGGGCGTCGCGCTCCTGGCCGTGCTGGGGCTCATGATTGCCGCGCGCCTCAGGGGCGCGGGCAGCCCCGCCGCAGCCGCCGTCGACGGCTTCGAGCGCGGCGGAAGCCGCAGCTACACCGCCCGTCCCGGCACGCAGCGCCGCCGGCCGCGCGAGCGCGTGGAGCTTGAGCCGCGCGCGGACGACGAACCGCGTGACGAGGCCGCCGAACAGGCTGCGCCCGACGTGCCGCCTGCCCGCGGACGCCGCTCGCGTCCGGAACCGGAGCAGCCGTCTGCCACGGGAGCGGAACAGCCGGAATCCGCGGCGGAACCGCCGGTCGAGGCCGCGCCTGAAGAAGAGACGGCGGCCGAACCCGAGGTTCAGCCCGAGCCCGCGCCTGAGGCCGAACGGTCGGTCGCGCCCGAGCGCCGGGCCCGTGCCGAGCGCCGCGCCCGCCCGGAACCCGAAGAGGAAGAGGACGACTACGGCGAGCCCGTCGACGCGCCCGCCAAGCCCGCCCGGGCCAAGCGGGGCTTCCTGAGCGGCCTGCTGCGCGGTCGCAGGAAGGTCGGCGAGGACGACTATGTCGCGCCCGCGCCAGGCGAGGAGCCGGACGATGCGCAGCCGGAAGAGGACATGGACAAGACCGTGCTCTACGATCGCGAGCTGTTCAACCGCATCCGCGAGAGCGCAGGCAAGGAAGGCGGCCTGAGCGAGCAGGACCAGCTGCTGATGCAGGGGGGCACAGGCAGCTACCGCCTGAGCCGCAGCGTGCGCGACGCGGCGCCCAAGCCTGCCACCCCCGCCAGGCGCAGCGCGGACGACGACTGGATCGACGAGGAGCCGGAGGACGACCCCTACGTCGACGGCCCGGACGACGCGCCCCGCGGACGGCGCAAGGGCAAGTAATCCCATACGTCACGGCTGCGCTGCGAGTGATTCGCGGCGCAGCCGTTTTTTGTGAAGGGCCGTCGAAATTGCCGTACCCGTGTGCGCTGCCTCTGTACGCGGCGCGCAAAAGATGGTATAATGAGGGCGTTTGGGGCCGCAAAGGCCCGCATGCAGAGGGAGGCGCTTCGTGTTCGACGGTTTTCCGCAGGAGATGATCGGCTTTCTCCTGTCCATTCGCTTCAACAACAGCACGGCCTACTTTCAGGCGCACCGCGACGAGTACGAGCGCTTCGTCAAGCGTCCGCTCTACGCGCTGTGCGAGGCGCTCGCGCCCGTCGTGCAGGAGATCGATCTCGACCTGGACACGCGCCCCGCAGGCGTCTGCTCGCGGCTGCGGCGCGACACGCGCTTTTCGCGCGACAAGTCGCCCTATCGCGACCACGTGTGGATCGGCTGGCGCTACGCCGGCGAGCCGCGCAGCGAGATCTTCGGCCTGTACTGGGACGCCTATCCCGAGTCGAGCAGCTGGGGCTGCGGCGCGTACGGCGAGAACAAGCCCGTCATGGATGCGCTGCGCGCGCGCATGCTGGAGCATCCCGAGGAGATGCTCGCCATCCTGAACGCGCCGGACTTCAAGGGCCGCTTCGTCCTGGAGGGGCCGGACTACAAGAAGCTTGCCGTGCCGGACGCGCTGCCCGAGGCGCTCAGGCCGCTATACAACAAGAAGGGCTTTTACTTTCGCCAGGCGACTGACGCGGAGCAGGACCTGGAGCTGATCTTTTCCGGCCGGATCGTGGAGCGGGTGTCGCGCGACCTGCGCGCGCTCGGCCCGCTGTACCGCTATATGCGCCGGATGCAGGAGGCGGCCGGGCCGCGCGAGCGGCGCTGGGACCGATAAGGAGGATTCGCATGCACGAGGACTGGCTTTCCCTGCTCAGCGGCACGGACGTGCGCGGCGACGCTGTCGCGCGCGAAGGGCATCCCGCCGTGCTGACCGAGGGCGTTGCGCGTGCGCTGGGCGCGGCGTTTGCGCGCTTTTTGCGCGCGCAGGGGCATGAGCGCCCGCTCGTGGCCGTCGGGCGCGATTCGCGCGTGACGGGCGAGGCGCTGCTGCGCGCCGCGGTGGAGGGCCTGTGCCGCGAAGGCGCGCGCGTGCGCGTGTGCGGCCTGTGCACCACGCCCGCCATGTTCATGACCACCGTGACCGACGGGTTCATGGCCGACGGTTCGGTCATGATCACCGCCAGCCACCACCCCTGGTACCGCAACGGGCTGAAGTTCTTCACCGCGCAGGGCGGCCTGTCCGCGCAGGAGGTCGGCGGCCTGCTGCGGGATGCGCGGGACGTGCCCGCCGGCCTGCCGGACGGCGCGGACGTGCGTGAGACGGACTTTCTGTCCGTCTATGCCCGCCAGCTGGAGCGGATCATGCGCGACGCGCTCGGCGGCGGCCCCAGACCGCTGGCCGGGCTGCACATCGCCGTGGACGCGGGCAACGGTGTGGGCGGCTTCTACGCGCGCGTGCTCGGCGAACTGGGCGCGGACACGTCCGGCAGCCAGTTCCTGGAGCCGGACGGCATGTTCCCCCACCATATGCCCAACCCGGAGGACGAGGAGGCCATGCGCGCCATCTCGCGCGCCGTGCTGGACAGCGGCGCGGACCTGGGCGTCATCTTCGATACGGACTGCGACCGCGCGGCCATCGTCGACGCCACGGGCCGGGAGATCAACCGCAACCGGCTGATCGCGCTGATCTCGGCCATCCTGCTCACGGAGACGCCGGGCGCGACGATTGTCACCGACTCGGTCACCTCCTCCGGCCTGGCGGACTTCATCGCCGTGCGCGGCGGCGTGCACCATCGCTTCAAGCGCGGGTACCACAACGTCATCGAGGAGGCGCGGCGGCTGTGCGCAACGGGCGTCGACTGCCCGCTGGCCATCGAGACGAGCGGCCATGCCGCGCTGCGCGAGAACTACTTCCTCGACGACGGCATGTACCTGGTCACGCGCCTGATCGTCGCGGCCATGCGCAAGAAGGCGGCCGGCGGTGGCATCGGCGACTGGATTGAGGGTCTGCGCGAGCCCGTCGAGGCGCGCGAGGTGCGCATCGCCATCACCGCGGCGGACTTCCGCGCGGCGGGCGCGGCGGCGCTGGCGGCCTTCGAGGCCTATGCGCCCGCGCATGGCGGACGGCTGGCGCAGGACAGCCGCGAGGGCGTGCGCGCGTCCTTTGACGTGGACGGACGCGCCGGGGCGGGCTGGCTGCTGATCCGCATGTCCGTGCACGACCCGGTCATGCCCGTCAACTGCGAATCGGACGCCGCGGGCGGCGTGCACGCGATGCTCACTGTGCTGTCGGATGCGCTCGCGGGCTGCGAGGGGCTCGACCTCTCGCCGCTGCGCCGGGCGCTTGAGGCATAAGAAAACCGTCAGAAAACCATCAGAGAAAGGATGTCTTGCACATGAACCAGCTGGATACGCGCTGCATCAACACCATCCGTGTGCTGGCCGCCGACGCCGTGCAGAAGGCGAACTCCGGCCATCCCGGCGCGCCGATGGGCATGGCCCCCATGGCCTATGCCCTGTGGCAGAAGGAGATGCGCCACAGCCCGCGCAACCCCAAGTGGCCCAACCGCGACCGCTTCGTGCTCTCCTCGGGCCATGCGTCCGCGCTGCTGTACACGCTGCTGCACCTGTATGGCTACGGCCTGACGATGGATGACCTCAAGGCGTTCCGCCAGTGGGGCTCCAAGACGCCCGGCCACCCCGAGTACGGCCACACCGTGGGCGTGGAGACGACCACCGGCCCGCTGGGCCAGGGCGTGGCCAACGCCGTGGGCTTTGCGATGGCCGAGGCGCACCTGGCGGCCAAGTTCAACCGCCCGGGATTCCCGATCGTCGATCACTACACCTACGCCATCTGCGGCGACGGCTGCATGATGGAGGGCATCGCCTCCGAGGCTGCGTCTCTGGCGGGCACGCTGGGCCTGGGCAAGCTGATCCTGCTCTATGACGACAACGACATCTCCATCGAGGGCAACACGAACATCGCCATGCGCGAGGATGTGCCCGCGCGCTTTGCGGCCTACGGCTGGCATGTGCAGAAGGTGCAGGATGGCAACGACGCCGACCAGATCGCCGCGGCGGTCGAGGCGGCCAAGCAGGATCCGCGCCCCTCGCTGATCGTCGTGCCCACGACCATCGGCTATGGCTGCCCGGCCAAGGCGGGCAAGGCCAGCGCGCACGGCGAACCGCTCGGCGCGGAGAACCTGGCCGCCACGAAGGCGTTCCTGGGCATGAGCGAGGAGAGCTTCTACGTGGACGCGGAGGTCTACGCGCACGCGGCCGAGAAGGTCGAGGCGGGCGCCGCCGACGAGCAGGCCTGGAACGACCTGTTCGCGCGCTACGCGCAGGCGTATCCGGACCTGGCCAAGGAGTGGGACCTGTGGCACGCGGACAAGCTGCCCTTTGACTTTGAGTCCGACGCGGACCTGTGGTCGTTCGACGGCCCGGCCGCCACGCGCGCGACCTCGGGCACGGTGCTCAACAAGCTGGCCAAGCGCGTGCCGAACTTCTTCGGCGGCTCGGCCGACCTTGCGCCCTCCAACAAGAGCGACATCAAGGGCGCGGGCGACTTCTCCAAGGAGAACTACGCCGGCGGCAACCTGCACTTCGGCGTGCGCGAGCACGCGATGGCGGCCATCTGCAACGCGATCGCGCTGCACGGCGGCCTGCGCGCCTATGCGGCCACGTTCTTCGTCTTCAGCGACTACATGAAGAACGCCATGCGCCTGAGCGCACTGATGAAGCTGCCGGTCACCTACATCCTCACGCACGATTCCATCGGCGTGGGCGAGGACGGCCCCACGCACGAGCCCATCGAGCAGCTGGCGGGCCTGCGCGCCACGCCGAACCTGCTGGTCTTCCGTCCCGCCGACGGCAAGGAGACGACCGCCGGCTGGGAGGTCGCGCTCACGAGCGGCCTGCCCACCTGCCTGGTGCTCACGCGTCAGAACCTGCCCCAGTACGAGGGCAGCGGCGTGGCTGCGCTCAAGGGCGGCTATGTGCTTGCCGACAGCGACAAGCCCACGCCTGATGCGATCCTCATGGCCTCCGGCTCCGAGGTGGAGCAGGCGATGGGCGCCAAGGCGCTGCTCAAGGAGCAGGGCGTCGATGTGCGCGTCGTATCCATGCCCTGCATGGAGCTGTTTGATGAGCAGGACGCCGCCTACCGCGAGTCCGTGCTGCCCGCCGCCGTGCGCGCGCGTGTGGCTGTCGAGGCTGGCGCGACGATGCCCTGGTACAAGTATGTGGGCCTGGACGGCGCGGTGATCGGTCTGGATCACTACGGCGCCTCCGCGCCGGCGAAGCTGCTGTTTGAGCAGTTTGGCTTCACGGCGCAGCACGTGTGCGAGGAGACGCTGCGCGTGCTGGGCAAGTAATCGGGCCCAACCCAAGGGGGGATGCGACGCATCCCCCTTTTTTTGATGCGTCTCTTGACAAAAAGTACGAATTCGTATTATAATCCGAAAGCACGAATACGTACTAATTTTGAAGGAGGGAAGCAGGATGCCGGACGAGGGCTATGAGACGATGCGACGGCTGGTGGAGGCGATCAACCGGATCGACGGGAGCTATTATTTTTTTGCCCGCAGCCTGGGCGTCAAGGACAACGCGCTGGCGCTGCTGTATGCGCTGGACGACGGCAGGGTGCACCTGCAGGCGCGCATCAGCGAGGAATGGCTGATCCCCAAGACGACGGTGAACACCATCGTCAAGGAGATGGCGCGGGCGGGCTACGTGCGCCTGGAGGCCGGAGCGGACGCCCGGGAGAGGGCGCTGCGCCTGACGGAGCAGGGGCAGGCCTATGCCAGCGACGTGCTGGGCACGGTATACGAGGCCGAGCGCCAGGCCCTGTGCGAGACGCTGCAGGCCTATTCGCCCGAGTTCGTCGAGGCGCTGGACTACTTTTCCCAGAGGCTGCACGAGGCCTATCTGCGGCGATTTCGGCCCGCACATGAAAAGGAACGGACAAGACCACCGGAGGAATGAGAGACATGAACAGCATGGACGCCAAGCAGCTCTTTGCCCGAACGCCGCCCGTCAAGCTCTTCTTGAAGGCGGCGATTCCGGGCGCGGTGAGCATGCTTGCCTCTGCACTGTATCAGACGCTGGACGGCATCTTCGTCGGGAATTTTGTCGGCGCGACGGCGTTTGCCGCGCTGAACCTGGCCATGCCGCTGGTCATCATCAACTTCGCCCTGGCCGACCTCATCGGCGTGGGCGCAGCCGTGCCCATCTCCGTGTGCCTGGGCCGCAGGGAGCCGGAACGGGCCAACCGGATCTTCTCCTGCGCGTGCCTGCTGATCTTCCTGGCGGGCATCGCGACCGGGGCGGTGCTGTACGCCGCGGCCCCGTGGCTCATCGCGGCCATGGGTGCGCGGGGCGCGTTTGCCGAGATGGCCGTAGCATACCTGCGCGTCTACGCGCTGTGCTCGCCCGTGACGACCATCGTCTTTGCGATGGACAATTTCTGGCGTATCTGCGGCTGGATTCGCGGCAGCATGGGCCTGAACCTGCTGATGTCGGCGCTGAGCGGGACGCTGGAGTTCTGGTTCCTCGGCGTGCTCGGCTGGGGCATCGGGGCTGCAGCCCTGGCGACCTGCACCGGCATGTTCGTGTGTGCGGCCGTGGCGTTTGTGCCGTTTCTGCGTGGGCGTGCGACGCTGCGCCTGTGCAGGCCCCGCATGGACGCGCGCATGCTGCGCCAGATCGTCATGTGCGGCAGCCCCAACTTTCTCAACAACATTGCCGGGCGCATCGCGTCGATCCTGTTCAACCTCGTGCTTGTGCGCATGGGTGGGGAGACCGCCGTCTCCGTCTACGGCGTGCTGATGTTTGCCGACGGGTTCATCCAGCCGTTGCTGTACGGCGCGTGCGACTCGCTCCAGCCGGCCGTGGGCTTTAACTGGGGCGCCGGGAAGTTTTCGCGCGTGCGCGCCATCGAGCGCTGCTGCTTTTCCTTCAGCGCCGTGCTGTCACTGGCCGCCGCCGCGGCCCTCTACGCGTTTCCCGGGCAGATCGCCGGGCTGTTCATCTCGGATGGCGGTGCGGCTTATCTGGAGATGGCCGAGGGCGCGCTGCGCCTCTTTGCGTTCACTTACTTGACGCGGTGGTTTTCCTTTGCGACGCAGAGCTACATGCTGGCGGTCGAAAATCCGCTACCCGCTTCACTGATCTCGGTGTCAACCGCGCTGCTGTTCCCGGCGCTGCTGCTGGCCGCTCTCTGGCCGCTGGGCCTCACGGGCATCTGGCTCAACTTCGCCGGCACAGCGCTACTGGCGGCGGCGCTGTCCGCGCTCGTACTGGCGCGAAAGCGCGGCGAACTGGCCCGGCCCGACCTGCCGTCTCGCGGCGTATCCGCCCATTGACAGGCCGCGCGAAGAGATGATATAATAAATATCCTTTTTTGGAGGGCGAATGACGGCGGGGAGGTGCGGCCTGTGATCGAATTGGAGGGCATCTGCAAGACGTTCCGCGTCGCGCGGCGGGACGGGGGCTTCGCCCGCGCGGCGCGCGCGCTGTGGCGGCGCGAGTACACGCTCGTGCACGCGCTGCAGGACGTATCCTTCCGCATCGGCGACGGCGAGGCCGTCGGCTATATTGGTCCCAACGGAGCGGGCAAGTCCAGCACGATCAAGGTCATGAGCGGCATCCTCACGCCCGACAGCGGCACGTGCGTCATCGACGGACTGACGCCCTGGCGCGACCGGCGCGCGCACGTGTCGCGCATCGGCGTGGTGTTCGGCCAGCGCAGCCAGCTGTGGTGGGACGTGCCCGTCATCGACTCGATGGAGCTGCTGCGCGACGTGTACCGCGTGCCGGAGCGGACGTTCCGCCGCAACCTGGACGAGCTGTCCGGCATGCTGGACCTGGGCGACCTGCTGCGCACGCCCGCGCGCCAGCTCTCGCTGGGCCAGCGCATGCGCTGCGAGCTGGCCGCCTCGCTCGTGCACGGGCCGCGCGTGCTGTTCCTGGACGAGCCGACCATCGGCCTGGACGCCGTCTCGAAGCTGGCGGTGCGCGCGTTCATCCGCCGGCTGGTGCGTGAGCGCGGCACAACGGTGCTGCTCACCACGCACGACATGCAGGACATCGAGGCGCTGACGGAGCGCATCCTGCTCATCGGCGGCGGCCGCATCCTGCTGGATGGCTCGCTGGCGTCGCTCAAGGCGCGTTACGGCGGCGGGCGCAGGCTGACGCTCACCTATGGCGCGGGGCGGATGGAGCCGATGCCGGGGCTGCGGATCCTCTCCGACGCGCAGGGGCGCGCGGAGCTTTCGGTCGACACCGGCGTGCTGCCCGTCTCCGCGGCCATCGAGGCGCTCTCGCGCGCGGTCGAGATCCGCGACCTGTCCGTGCAGGACGCCACGGCCGAGGAGCTGGTCGCGCACCTGTACGAGGAGTTCCACATATGAAGGCATACCGCAGCTTTTTCCGCATCCGCTTCCTCAACGGCCTGCAGTACCGCGCGGCGGCCGCGGCGGGCGTGGCCACGCAGTTCGCGTGGGGCGCGATGGAGATCCTGATGTTCCGCGCGTTTTACCTGGCCGCGCCGGCGTCCTTCCCGATGGGCTTTGAGCAGCTTTCGGCCTATGTATGGCTGCAGCAGGCGCTGCTGGCGCTGTTTGCGCCCTGGATATTCGACGGGGAGATCTTCGAGGCGATCACGGGCGGCGGCGTCGCCTACGAACTGATTCGCCCGCTGGACCTGTACGGCATGTGGTTCATCAAGAACCTCGCCATGCGCCTGAGCCGCGCCGTGCTGCGCTGCGCGCCGATCCTGCTGGTGGCCTTTGCGCTGCCTGCGCCCTACGGACTGATCCTGCCGCCGGACGCCCTGGCGCTGGCCGCGTTCGCCGTCACGGGCGCGCTCGCCGCGTTGGTGGTGTGCGCGTTTTGCATGCTGATCTACATCTCGACGTTCTACACGCTCAATCCGATGGGCGTGCGCGTCGTGGCCACGTCCATGACGGAACTGCTCGCCGGCGGGCTGATCCCGCTGCCGTTCATGCCGGACGGCCTGCGCATGGCGCTGGAGCTGACGCCCTTTGCCGGCATGCAGAACCTGCCGCTGCGCGCCTACAGCGGCGAGCTGGCGGGCGCGGCGCTGCTGCGCGCAGCCGGGCTACAGGTCTTCTGGCTGGCGGCGCTCGTGGCGCTGGGCGTTTCGCTGATGCGCGCGGCGCTGCGGCGCGTCGTCGTGCAGGGCGGCTGAGGGGGGCGAAACCATGAGACTGTATCTTCGCTACCTGTCCATTCACGTGCGCAGCCAGATGGAGTACCGCACCTCGCTGCTCTTGACGATGCTGGGCCAGTTTCTCACGTCGTTTGCGGCGCTGCTGAGCGTGCTGTTCATGATGGACCGCTTCCACCAGGTGCAGGGCTTCTCGTTTGAGGAGGTGCTGCTGTGCTTTGCGGCGGTGCTGATGGCCTTCTCCCTGGCGGAGTGCTTCGCGCGCGGCTTTGACACCTTCGCCCGCATGATCGCCAACGGCGAGTTCGACCGCATCCTGCTACGCCCGCGCGGGGCGATCTTTCAGGTGCTCGCCTCCAAGATCGAGCTCTCCCGCGCCGGGCGGCTGTTGCAGGCGCTGCTGGTGTTCGCCTACGCGCTGCCGCGCAGCGGCGTCATGTGGACGCCTGCGCGCGCGGGCGTGCTCGCGCTGATGGTGCTGTGCGGCGCGGCGGTCTTCTCGGGCCTGTTTGTGCTCTATGCGGGGCTGTGCTTCTTCACGACCGACGGGCTGGAGTTCATGAACATCTTCACAGACGGCGGGCGCGAGTTTGGCATGTATCCGCTGTCCATCTACGGCGAGAGCGTGTTGCGCGTGCTGACGTTCGTGGTGCCGCTGGCGCTGTTTCAGTACTACCCGCTGCTGTACCTCACCGGCCGCGCGACGGACGCCGCCCACGCGCTGTGTCCGCTGCTGGCGCTGCCCTTCCTGCTGCCCTGCTACGGCGTGTGGCGGCTGGGCCTGCGCCGCTACCGCTCCACCGGCTCCTGAGAAGACAGCCGACAAATTTCCCCTTGCCATGAGGCGTGCGTTGTATTATCCTTGTGGGAAGGGGGTCTGATCCATGAACAGACAGAGCATCCGCGAGCGGCTGGAGCTGCGCCACGTCACCAAGGACGACCTGACGCAGTTCAACGCGCTGCTGCGATACGCGTTTCAGGTGACGGACAAGGAGCTCAAGCGCATCGGCTGGGATGAAGAAGAGATCCGCCAGTCCAAGTCGCCCATCCTGGACCGGGCGAACGTGCTGGGCTGGTTTGACGGCGACAAGCTCGCCTCGCAGATCGCGGTCTACCCCATGCGCGTGAACGTGCACGGCGCGATCTACGACATGGGCGGCGTGACGGGGGTGGCGACCTACCCCGAATACACGAAGATGGGCCTGATGCACGCGCTGGTCAGCCGCGCGCTGCAGGAGATGCGCGAGCGCGGGCAGTCCATCTCGCTGCTGTATCCGTACTCGATCCCGTTCTACCGCAAGATGGGCTGGGAGATCATCTCCGACAAGATGAGCTACATCGTCAAGGACTCGCAGCTGCCGCGCTACGTGGACGTGCCCGGCATGGTCGAGCGCGTGGACGACCGCCATCCCGACTACCTGGAGCTGCACGAGCGCTATACGCTGCAGCGCCACGGCATGCTGCTGCGCGACGACCTGGCCTGGGCCGAGTACTGGCGCTGGGACACCGACGACATCACCGTGGCGCTCTACTACGATGCCGACCACATTGCGCAGGGATACGTCGTCTACCTGCTGGAGGAGGACGTGTTCAAGATCAAGGAGCTCGTGTACATGAATCAGGAGGCGCGCCACGGCCTGTGGAACTATATCGGGGCGCACTTTTCCATGATCGAGCGCGTGCGCGGCTACAACTACACCAACGAACCCATGGCCTTCCTGCTGGAGGACAGCGAGATCTACGAGAGCATCCGGCCGTACTTCATGGCGCGCGTGGTCGACGTGGAGCAGTTCCTGCTCGCCTATCCGTTCGCCTCGCGCCCCAGCGGGCGCAAGCTGCACCTGGCCGTGGAGGATCCCATGGCCCCGTGGAACGACGAGAGCTTCTGCCTCACCTGGGACGACGAGGGCAACACCCTGTGCCAGCGCGGCAGCACCGACGGACTCAACGTCTCGCTGTCCGTGCAGACGCTGTGCACGATGTTCATGAGCTACAAGCGCCCCTCGTACCTGCGCCGCATCGAAAAGCTCGCCGCCAGCGATACGGCCATCCGCCTGCTGGAGAGCCTCATCCCGCTGGAGCAGCCCTATTTCTCCGACTACTTCTGAGAGGACGCGCCCGCTTGCACGGCGGGCCCTTTTTTGTTATAATAACGGTTGACTTTATCACACCAAGCCAACATGCAAAGGAGATGAACCGCGCCGCCATGGACGAACCGCCTTGGCCCCTGAACGTGCCCATCGTCGCGTGCAACGCGCCCGTGACCCGCTACAGGTCCTGAGCGCGCCCTGCGCACGCGTCACGACGAACGACTGAAAGGGGTTTGAACCGAATTCATGGGCAGTAGCGCTCTGATCCTTACGCTCTTCATCCTGGTGGCCCTGTCCGCCTACTTCTCCGCGACGGAGACCGCCTTCTCCGCGCTCAACCGCGCGCGCGTCAAGAACATGGCCGCGGGCGGCGACCGGCGCGCGCAGTTGGTGCTCGACCTGTCGCAGGACTATGACAAGCTGCTGTCGACCATCCTGATTGGCAACAACATCGTCAACATCACCTCCGCATCCCTGGCCACGGTGCTGTTCGTCGGCTGGCTGGGCGACGCGGGCGTGTCCCTGTCCACCGTGGTCATGACGGTGGTGGTGCTCATCTTCGGTGAGATCTCGCCCAAGAGCCTGGCCAAGGAGTCGCCCGAGCGGTTTGCGCGCTTCTCCGCGCCCGCAATGCGCGCGCTGGTGCTGCTGTTTACGCCGCTCAACTTCCTCTTCTCTCAATGGAAGCGCCTGCTCTCGTGCGTGTTCCGTGCCGACGGCAACCGCGCCATGACCGAGGACGAACTGCTGACCATCGTGCAGGAGGCGCAGCAGGAGGGCGGCATCGACGCGCAGGAGAGCGAGCTCATCCGCAGCGCCATCGGCTTTAACGACCTGAAGGCCGTGGACATCTTCACCCCGCGCGTGGACGTGAGCGCCCTGAGCGCCGACGCCAGCGTGGAGACGGCCACGGAGCTGTTCACGCAGTCGGGCTACTCGCGCCTGCCGGTGTACGAGGGCTCCATCGACAACATCATCGGCGTGGTGCACAACAAGGACTTCTTCCGCGACGTCGCCAGCGGCAGCGCCGCGCTGCGCGACGTGACGAAGCCCGCGATGTTTGTCTCCGAGAACATCCCCATCGCCAAGCTGCTGCGCCTTTTGCAGAAGAACAAGGCCCACATGGCCGTTGTCACGGACGAGTACGGCGGCACCATCGGCATCGTCACGATGGAGGACATCCTCGAGGAGCTCGTGGGCGAGATCTGGGACGAGCACGACGAGGTCGTCGAGCCCGTGCGCCGCGTGGATGAAAACACCTGGCGCGTGGACGGCGGCGAGGGCCTGCACCGCGTGGAGGAGCTGTTCGGCCTGAACGAGGACAGCCAGGCCAGCACCGTCGCAGGCTGGACGATGGAGCGCCTGGGCCGCATTCCGCAGGAGGGCGATTCCTTCACCCAGGACGATCTGGCTGTGACCGTCACCAGGACCGACGAGCGCCGCGTGCTCGAGGTTGAGGTGCGCCGCCTCACGCCCGACGCTGCCGCGGGGGCCTGACGTCCGCCCACGGGACCTGCCGCAAACACAGCGGCTCTCGCATGGTTTTTTCGCCCTGCGCCATACTACATGCAGGAAAACCGGGCCGGATTTCGTCATTGCTTATGAGGGGAGCCGCACGGCGGCAGAACCGACGCTCCGGGAGGGCTATATGAAGTATTTACGCAGGTTCCTGTTCTTCATCGCATCGCGCCTGTTCTGGGTGACGGTGATCTCCGCGCTGTTGATCGTGGCCTTCTACATGGCCATGAACGCCACGAACATCCACATCCTGCTCACCGACGGCATGAAGGCGCGCGCGGGTGTGATCCTGCTGCAGGAGGATGCATCGGAGCTGACCAAGTTTTTCAAGCGCGACTATCTGGAGAGCGACGAGCAGCTGCGCGTGGGCATGAGCGGCAGCTCGCCCTATGCCGACTATGACATCCGCAGCTTCGACCACCGCGTCACCCTGGAGTGGATGTGGAGCTGGCCGTGGGAGAACGCCGCGCGCGCCGACTTTGTGGAGGAGGTGCCCACCATTGATGGGCAGGTCAAGTCCGCGCGGCGCGAGGAGGTCGTCGCCGCCGGCGGCGAGGCCGCAGTCGATCCGCCCGCCTGGCCCAAGGCGCGCTACCGCGCCACGCTCACGCGCGTGGACGGCCAGTGGAAGATCTCCAACCTGCAGCTGATCGAATACCTGCCCTGAACCAAAGAGAGGATGCGCATGAACATCGCAAGCGTGCGCCTGGAGGGCAACGTCTTCCTGGCGCCCATGGCAGGCGTGACGGACTTTCCGTTCCGCCTGCTTTGCCGTGAGATGGGCTGCGCGCTGGCCTTTACGGAGATGGTCAGCGCCAAGGGCATGCTGCTGGCGCCGCCGGGCAACCGCGCCGCGCGTGAGCTGCTCCTGACCAGCCCGCAGGAGGGCCCCGTCGCGCTGCAGCTGTTCGGCCGCGAGCCGCAGACCGTGGCCGAGGCCGCCCGCCGCCTGGCCGGGGACGGCCGCTTCTGCCTGGTGGACCTGAACATGGGCTGCCCCGCGCCCAAAATCGCGGGCAGCGGCGAGGGCAGCGGCCTGCTGCGCGAGCCGGATCTGGCCGTGCGTGTGGCGGAGGCCGTCGTGCGCGCCTCGCCCGTGCCCGTCACCGTCAAGCTGCGCACGGGCTGGGACGGGGACAGCCTCGTCTACGAGGAGCTGGGGCGCAGGCTGCAGGACGCGGGCGTCAGCGCCCTGACGCTGCACGCGCGTACGCGCCGTCAGTTCTATGCCGGCCGCGCCGACTGGGACGCCATCGCCCGGCTCAAGCGCGCGGTGTCCATCCCCGTGATCGGCAACGGCGACGTGACCTGCCTGCAGGATGCCCGGCGCATGATGGAGCAGACCGGCTGCGACGCGGCGATGATCGGCCGCGCCGCGATGGGCAATCCCTGGGTGTTCGCCGGACGCGATCCCTCGCCACGCGAGCGCGTGGAGGGCGCGCTGCGCCATGCGCGCATGCTGATGGCCTTCAAGGGCGAGGCGGTCGCCATGCGCGAGATGCGCGGGCACGTCGCCTGCTACGTGCGCGGCCTGCACGGCGCCGCACGCATCCGCGAGCGGACAAACGCCGCCTCCACCTATGCCCAGCTGAGCGAATGCCTCGCCGGCGCGCCATAAGTTTTGCCGCATCGGTTGACACGGCGGGTCGTTATGATTATAATAAAGAACCATGAGAGGTGAGCGGGCGGGAACGCCCCGGGCCTCAGCGAGCGCCGGACAGGTTCTGTCCGGTGCGTCGTTTCATGTGCGCGCCCCGATTTGGGGGCAAAAGGAGAGTTGATCATGGCCAACGAAGTCAAGCATCAGGTCGTCACCCGCGAAGGACTCCAGAAGCTCATCGACGAGCTGGAGTACAACAGGACCACCCGCCGCACGCAGGTCGCCGAGCAGATCAAGGTCGCGATCTCCTTCGGCGATTTGAGCGAAAACGCCGAATATGACGCGGCGAAAAACGAGCAGGCCAACCTCGAGCAGAAGATCGCCGAGCTGGAGAACACCATCCGCAACGCGGTGGTCATGGACGAGTCGGAGATCAGCACCGACGTCGTCGGCTTTGGCACGACGGTGCGCATCGTCGACGTCGAGGAGGGCGAAGAGGAGGAGTATTCCATCGTCGGCGGGCCCGAGGCCGACCCGATGAACAACAGGATCTCCAACGAATCCCCGGTCGGCGCGGCGCTGATGGGCCGCCACAAGGGCGAGACCGTCACCGTCCTCACCCCCAACGGCCCGTGGAAGATCCGCATCGAGGACATCTACCTGCAGTGAGCCCGAACGCAAGATAAAGGAGGCCCCGTCCCATGGATGAAAACCGCACCCCGACGCCCGCCGAGGCCGCTCAGCGCGGCCTGAGCGAGCAGGAGCAGATCCGCCGCGCCAAGCTGCGGCGCCTCGTCGACGAGGGCCGCAGCCCCTACCTGCTCACCCGCTACGACCGCACCCACTCCTCCCGCCAGGTCACCCAGGGCTTTGACGCGCTGGAGGGACAGGAGGTCGCCGTCGCCGGGCGCATGATGTCCCGGCGCATCATGGGCAAGGCCTCCTTCGCCACGCTGCTGGACGGCGAGGGCGCCATCCAGTGCTATGTGCGCCGCGACGACGTCGGAGAGGACGGCTACGCCGACTTCAAGGGCTACGACATCGGCGACCTGCTGGGCGTGCGCGGCACGGTCTTCCGCACGCGCACGGGCGAGATCTCCGTGCACGCGCAGGAGGTTACGCTGCTGAGCAAGTCGCTCAAGCCCCTGCCTGAAAAGTGGAACGGCCTGAAGGACACCGACCTGCGCTACCGCCAGCGCTATGTCGACATGATCGTCAACCCCCAGGTGCGCGACGTGTTCATCAAGCGCAGCCGCATCATCCGCGAGCTGCGCGCCTTCCTGGACGGCGAGGGCTTCATGGAGGTCGAAACCCCCGTCCTGCACAACCAGGCCGGCGGCGCAGCCGCGCGCCCCTTCATCACCCACCACAACACGCTGGACATCGACATGTACCTGCGCATCGCGCTGGAGCTGCACCTCAAGCGCCTGGTCGTGGGCGGGTTTGAGCGCGTGTACGAGATCGGCCGCGTGTTCCGCAACGAGGGCATGGACACCCGCCACAACCCCGAATTCACCATGCTCGAGGCCTACCAGGCCTATACCGACTACCGCGGCATGATGGACCTGTGCGAGAACATGATGCGCACCGTCGCCCGCCGCGTGAACGGCACCGCCGTGTGCCACCTCGACGGCGTCGAGTACGACCTGGAGAAGCCCTTCGCGCGTATGAGCATGGTCGAGGCCGTGCGCCGGTACGCCGGCGTGGACTTTGACCAGGTGCCCGACACCCAGACCGCCAAGGCCCTCGCCCAGGAGCGCGGCCTGCACTTTGAGGAGCGCCACCAGAAGGGCGACATCCTCAACCTCTTCTTTGAGGAGTACGTCGAGGACAAGCTCGTGCAGCCCACATTCCTGACCGGCCATCCGGTCGAGATCAGCCCGCTGTCCAAGAAGGACCCGGCCCATCCCGGCTACACCGAGCGCTTTGAGCTGTTCATCGGCGGGCGCGAGTACTGCAACGCCTTCAGCGAGCTCAACGACCCCATCGACCAGCGCCAGCGCTTCGAGTACCAGGAGTTCCTCAAGGCGCACGGCGACGACGAGGCCTCCGGCGTGGACGAGGACTTCCTCAACGCGCTCGAGTACGGCCTGCCGCCCACGGGCGGCATCGGCATCGGCGTGGACCGCTTCGTCATGCTGCTCACCGGCGCGTCCACCATCCGCGACGTGCTGCTCTTCCCCACAATGAAGACCCTTGGTGGTGTAAAATCCGAAAATGGTGTAAGTTCTAAAGAGGTTTCTACACCAAATTCAGAGCCTGAGAAAATTGATTTTTCTAAGGTAAAGATTGAGCCAATCTTTGAAGAGATGGTAGATTTCGATACATTTGCAAAATCTGATTTCCGTGCAGTTAAGATTTTAGCTTGTGAAGCAGTA